>Ga0247611_10001547_pt1 | contig 40511 bp, 31 predicted proteins | sample 177DNAGHGhighgp2_FD_192422 | JGI IMG/M metagenome (GOLD analysis project Ga0247611, IMG submission 192422) | Sheep rumen microbial communities from Palmerston North, Manawatu-Wanganui, New Zealand - 1770 DNA GHGhigh gp2 | ecosystem: Host-associated > Mammals > Digestive system > Stomach > Rumen... | reverse complement strand
GAAATGAATAAATTATTAATGGGCAATGAGGCGATTGCCCTTGGTGCAATTAGAGCTGGAGTCCAGTTTGTATCTGGTTATCCGGGTACACCTTCTACTGAAACTCTAGAAACAGTTGCAAAGTATAGAACTAGTGATATGGATCTTTACGTTGAGTGGTCGGTAAATGAAAAGGCTGCCATGGAGGCTGCAGCTGGTGCTTCTTATTCTGGAGCAAGGGTGCTTGTTACCATGAAGCAGGTGGGTTTAAATGTTGCCTCAGATCCACTTATGAGTCTTGAATATGTTGGCATTAATGGAGGTTTTGTAATCCTTGTAGCCGATGATCCGGGGCCTATTTCTTCACAGACAGAGCAGGACACCAGACATTTTGCTAAATTTAGTAAAATTCCAGCTCTTGATCCTGCCACTCCGCTTGAGGCTTATGAAATGGTGCAGGAGGCTTTTGAGCTTTCTGAAAAGTATAAGACACCTGTTTTTCTTCGTACCTCTACGAGAGTAAATCACGCCTGTCAATCCATTGGAATTGATAATGAAAGATACCGTAATGAAATAAGTGGTTTTAAGAAGGGACCTAATTGGGTCATCTTCCCGGGACTTACAAGAAAAAATCATGTTCTGATTGAGGCTAGAAATGAACAGCTCCGTCATGAAAATAGTAAGTCGCGCTTTAATACCCTGAATATAAGTGAAAAGGCTGAGAATAAAAGACTTGCCTTTGCTGCAGGAGGTGTAAGCTTTGCTTATTTTTCTGAGGCGGTAAAGGATGCCGGCTATGAGCTTGGAGACGTTTCTTATTTAAAGGTGGGTACTCCGCATCCCTTCCCTGAGGATATTGCGCTTTCTCTTTTAAAGAGCGCTGATGAGGTAATGGTTTTTGAGGAGCTTGATCCTGTTATAGAAACAGAGCTTACCTACATTGCTGGTAAGTTCGGTATTGCTGTTAAGATTCGCGGTAAGCTTACGGGGGATGTTCCTAATGCAGGTGAGCTTTCAGCTGAAATTGTTTCAGAGGTCATAGATAAATATTTTGGCGGCGGAGAGAGCGGAAAGACTTCTTTTGCGCATGATCTTCCTGATAGAGGAGAGGCACCTGACCTTCCGGTTCGCCCTCCTGTGCTTTGCGCAGGCTGTCCTCACAGAGCTTCCTTCTATGCTGTTAAGCAGGCAATGAAGGGGCAGAAGGCAGTGTTCTGCGGAGATATCGGCTGCTATACGCTAGGTAATGCAAAACCGCTTGACATGGTTGATACCTGTCTTTGCATGGGCGCAGATATTACCATAGCTCAGGGGATACAGAGAGTTTCTCCTGATACAAAGACCTTTGCTTTTATAGGCGATTCGACCTTCTTTGCTTCTGGTATTACTGGCGTTGTAAATGCTGTATATAATGAGGCTGATGAGTTAATCTGCGTTCTTGATAATTCAACTACTGCCATGACCGGTCAGCAGCCACACCCGGGAACTGGTGTTACCATGATGGGTGAGATTACTGAAAAGGTGGACATTGAGGCTGTACTTAAGGGCGTTGGTGTAGGCTTTGTTAAAAAGGTGGATCCTATGAATCATAAGGAGGCTGTATTGGCAGTTAAGGAAGCAGCTGCGGTTAAGGGCGTTTCAGCTCTTATCTTTAAATCCCCTTGTGTTTCTTTATTTAGGAGCGATAAGCAGGCTCATATTGATGAGGATAAGTGCATCGGATGCCGTAAGTGCATAAATGAAATCGGCTGTCCTGGTCTTTATTTCAAGGATGGAAAAGCTCATATCGATGAGGCTCAGTGCAATGGCTGCGGTCTTTGCACGCAGATATGTCCTGTCAGTGCAATCGACATTAAGAAGCTCGTATAATAATTGAGGCTTTTTTTTTGATAGATTTGGTCTAGATTTTCATATAAGGATTGGATGGATTGTTATGATTAATTGTATGTTATCTGGTGTAGGAGGTCAGGGTACAGTTCTTGCCTCAAGGCTTATTGCACAGGCGGCAATGGCAAATGGAGAAATGGCAATGACTGCTGAGACCATCGGAATGGCTCAAAGAGGTGGCTGCGTTGTAAGCCATGTAAGATGCGGTAAGGAAGTTGCATCCTCACTTATTCCAAAGGGAATGGCAGATATAATTATCGGTTTTGAGCCTAATGAGGCGGTAAGAGTCCTGCCTTATCTTAAAAAGGGCGGAACCGTCATTACTACTAAGCGTTCAGTAGAGCCGGTTACCGGTGCTCTTACAGGAAAGACCTATCCTGGTGAGGTGATGATAGATTATTTAAAGAAAACTGACGCTAGGGTAATTGTTGTTGATGCGGATGAAATCTGCAAAGAGGTAGGTTCTTTCAAGGTGCTGAATATTATTCTTCTAGGGGCTGCCGTAAAGAGCGGTGTGCTCGGGATTTCTCCGGAGGAAATGAAGGAGACAATCAAGGAGAGAGTGAAGCCTAAATTCGTAGATTTAAATCTGAAGGCCTTTGATCTTGCCTATGAAAGAGTGTAGTAAAAGATTGAATTGAAATATTGCGATAAGAGAGTGTGATTAAAGGCTCTGAATGTGCGAGTCATTAAAAAGATAAAAGGAGAGTGCGTTATGAAAATGAATGAAAGACAGCTGGCTTTAATTACTGAGGAGGTAAAGAGACTTGCTAAGCTTCCTGGCGGCTTTTATGAAAAGAAGTATGAGGGCATTGATGTTGATAAGGTGACTAGTCAGGAGGATTTTGAGCAGCTTCCTTTTACTACTAAGGCTGATCTTAGAAATGCTTATCCACTTGGTCTTCAGGCTGTCAGTGAGGAAGAGGTCGTAAGAATTCATTCTTCTTCTGGTACTACCGGTACTCCGGTTATCATTCCTTATACAGCTAAGGACGTTGATGACTGGGCAATTCAGTTTGCTAGATGCTATGAGACAGCAGGAATTACCAATAAGGATAGAATCCAGATTACTCCTGGCTATGGTCTTTGGACTGCCGGAATCGGCTTTCAGCTTGGTGCAGAAAAGCTTGGCGCTATGACCATTCCACTTGGACCTGGCAATACAGAAAAGCAACTTTCCATGATGCAGGACCTTAAGAGTACGGTAATTACTGCAACCTCTTCCTATGCTCTGGTTTTAGCTGAGGAAATTGAAAAGAGAGGACTTAAGGACAAGATTTGCTTAAAGAAGGGAGTCATCGGTTCTGAGCGCTGGGGCGAGAAGATGCGCCAGAAGATCAAGAATACTCTTGGAATTCAGATCTATGATATCTATGGTCTTACTGAAATCTACGGTCCGGGAATAGGAATCAGCTGTGATTATGAGTGCGGAATGCACTACTGGGATGATTTTGTATATATTGAAATTGTAGATCCTGAGACTGGCAAGACAGTTCCTGATGGAGAGCAGGGAGAAATTGTAATTACTACTCTTGTTAAGGAAGGCGCACCTCTTATCCGTTACAATACTCATGATATCAGCCGCATTATTCCTGGTAAGTGTAAGTGTGGCTGTGAGTATCCAAGAATTGATACTATTGTTGGCCGTACTGATGACATGTTCAAGGTTAAGGGTGTTAATATGTTCCCTAAGCAGATTGACGATGTCTTAAGTGAAGTTGACGGCGTTTCTAGTGAATATCAGCTTATTATCGATCATGTTAATGGCAGAGATGAATGCTTCCTTTCTGTTGAGGTCGAGGATGCTCTTGATTATAGAGCCGTTGCAGAGCAGATAAATGATAAGCTAAAGAGCCGTGTTGGTCTTAAGATGAAGGTAAATCCTGTTCCTACAGGAAGTCTTCCAAGAAGTGAAAAGAAGACCAAGAGAGTATTTGATAGAAGATTCAGCTAAGAGGAATGGAAAGAGGTTTAATTGATCTTCACATTCATTCTACGGCTTCTGACGGATTCTTTACTCCGGCAGAGGATGTGAAAATGGCGGTAAAGCTTGGGCTCTCTGCTATTGCGCTAACTGATCATGATACGGTTGAGGGCTTTAAGGAGGCAGAGGAGGAAGCTTTCAGAATCAATTCTGAGGCAGGAAGAGAAATAATAAAGGTGATTCCGGCACTAGAACTTTCTACAGCTACTGACAGGGATATTCACATCTTAGGGTATTTTGTTGATACTGAAAATGAGGGCTTCGTGAACAGGCTTAAGGAGATAAGAGACCAAAGAGATATAAGGAATGAGGAAATGTGTAAGAGGCTCCGGGAGGAAGGCGTTGAAATTGAACTTTCTGAGCTAAAAAAGGAATTTCCCGGTGCGATTATTACCAGGGCGCATTTTGCAGAGCTTATTATCAAAAAGGGCTATGTTTCTGATAGAAAGGCAGTTTTTCAAAAGTATATTGGTGATAACTGCAGCTGTTATGTTAAGCTAAAGAGCCTTACGCCTGGTGAGGGAATTGATATCATACGTTCAGCGGGCGGAATTGCTGTTCTTGCACATCCTCTTTTATACAGGATGAAGTTACCTGAGATAGATGCCTTTGTAGGCACCCTAAAGGAGGCCGGGCTTTGCGGTATTGAGGCAATTTACTCTAATAATAGAGGGTATGATGAGCAGAATATGCGTGCCCTTGCTAAAAAATACGATTTATTGATAACTGGTGGAAGTGATTTTCACGGTAAGAACAATAAAGGTGTTGAAATGGGGCGCGGAAAGGGAAATCTTAAGGTACCTTATGAGATTTTAGATGAGCTTATCGCCTTTAGGTCGTAGATATATTTTTCCAAAAAAGAAGAATATCTTTACAATATTTGTTTAGAAAGATATGGAATTTTTTGATAAAATATTGTATTATATATCACATAAGCTTTGAAATATATTTTTATGCTTTATTACATTTTTTAAGGAGGGAAACATGGAGATTGAATTTACCTATATTTTGCTGATTATTTCAATCATAATCAGTCTTTTAGCATCGCTTTTTGTTAAGATTGTTTTTAAAAAGTATGATAAGATAGGCGTTTCTAGCTGTCTTTTAGCACAGGATGCAGCAGAGCAGATATTGAATGAAAATGGTATTTATGATGTTACGATAAGAAGGGCAGCAGGAGATCTTACAGATAACTATTCCCCAGCTGACAATACTCTTAATCTTTCTGAAAGCACCTATGGAAATTCATCTATTAGTGCAGTTGCTGTAGCAGCTCACGAGTGCGGACATGCTATTCAAAAGAATGAGGGCTATAAGCCTCTCGAGCTTAGGACCTTATCAGTACCGATGGCGAGTCTTGGATCAAAGGCTTATTATCCTATCATTTTACTTGGTATCATTTTAGGAACTGAGCCTCTTATCAATATTGGTATTTTACTTTTTTCTTTTATTGTTATTTTCCAGCTGATTACATTACCTGTTGAGTTTGATGCTTCACACAGAGCTCTCAAGATTTTATCAAATAGTAATATTCTTGATAACACAGAAATGAAGGGGGCAAGACTTGTGCTTACAGCAGCAGCTCTTACTTATGTTGCAGCAGCAGCTACTTCTGTACTTCAGCTCATCAGATTACTTGCATTATCAAATAGAAGAAATTAATTTAATATATTTATAATTTTTTCTTGAATATGAAAAATGGCTATTGTATAATATCTATAAATAGCCATTTTTTTATTTTGTAATTGTGGGAAGGAGTCAGTATGAAGACTGATCTTACGCCTTTTGAGAAGCATGGAAGGCTTTGTGTTAAGGGAACGGATCTTGTTGATGTTAAGGGTAATTTAGTTAGACTTCATGGGCCTTCTACCTTTGGACTTATGTGGGCGCCGGAATATGTGAATTTTGAATGTTTTAAGGATATGCGTGATGACTTTAATTCAAATGCCATAAGGCTTGCTATGTACACCGTTGAATGGGGCGGCTATTGTTCTAACGGTGATAAGGAGAAAATCAGGCAAATTGTAGATGATGGGGTAAGGTATGCCACGGAGCTTGGTATGTACGTCATCATAGATTGGCACGTTCTCCACGAGGAGGATCCGCTTGTTTATGCGGATGAAGCTGAAAGATTTTTTGATCTTGTTTCTAAAAAGTATGCAGATCATGAAAATGTCATTTATGAAATCTGTAATGAGCCTAATAATTCTGGTACCTGGGATAAGGTGACAGAATATGCTAATAGAATTATTCCTGTAATAAGAAAAAATGCTCCGGAGGCAGTGATAGTAGTCGGCACGCCGGTATGGTCGCAGAATGTGGATGAGGCAGCAGATAAGCCGCTTGCCTTTGATAATATTATGTATTCAATGCATTTTTATGCGGCAGAGCATCATACCTATATACGAAATAAGCTTGTCTACGCCCATGAAAAAGGGCTTCCTGTTATGATAAGTGAGTGTAATATCACCATGGCCTGTGGTGATGGTGTTTGCGATTATGAGCAGGCTGATAAGTGGATGAGCTTAATGGATGAGTATGGGCTCAGTGTTTTTGTCTGGAGCCTAAAAAATAATGCTCATTCAAGCAGCTTGTTTAAAGAGAGCTGCAGCAAGACAAGCGGCTGGAGCGATGATGAGCTTACTGAAGCAGGTCTTTGGATGAAGAAATACTATTTGGAGCTGGAGCAGTAGATTTTAGATTTTTCGTTTAATTTTTTATGATGATTTCGTAAAAAAACAGCGTATCTTTCTGATGCGCTGTTTTTTGTGTAATTATTTATTGTGTAATTATTTTGCTGTGCAATCATTTACTGCGTAACTATTTATTGTGTAATTATTTACTGTGTAACTATTTAACTGTGATTTCTGTAAGGCTCCAGATTCCATTTGGTGCGATAAGGTAGACCTTGGTCTTTCCGGCCTTCTTTGCAGTAAATACACCCTTATCATTTACAGTAAGTATTGAGGTGTCCTCTATGATGTAGCGGACATCAGCAACATGGTTGTATAGCTGCTTTCCTGAAGGTATGGTAAGCTCATATTTTATGTTGTATTTCTTTCCGGCGTACATAAAGTTTGACATAGGGGAAGTTATTTCTGTAGCATTTGCATAGGTTTTGCCGCTTCCGCCTGAGAGTACGTGGAAATCAAGGCTCTTTGTGAGAAGAGTGCTGCCCTTATAGGCTCTGATTTCAAATCTGAAGCCGGTTCCTGCTCCCTTTACAAGGTTTGATATCTTGTAGGTAAAGAGGTTCTTACTGTAAGTTACTTTTTTATTCGCAGTCACTCCGCTTTTAAGAAAGCTAGAGAGTGCTGCTGTTGGAGTAGCTTTAAGGCTGGCTGGAGTAATGGTAGCAAGCTTTTTAAGGGTATTAGTAGAAGTCTTACTGCCGCAGTAGCAGCCATAGATTATATATTTTGTGGCGCCATCTACCGGATGCCAGCTTATGTTCAGGGTGCGCTTTCCGGTAGTTGTTACTTTTCCTAGAAGATAACCCGTTGTAGAAAAATTATAATCATTATCGGTTATGGCAAGCTCATCTTTAGAAAAAAGGTTCATTGTCTGCTTATCGTAAATGTAGCTAAGCGACATGGCTGAATTTAGATAAATCTGATAACCATTCTCTAAAGGCCCATACTCTCCGCGGAGGAAAAGCGAGGAATTTTCTCCCACCTTTCCTGTATCTGAATTGGTGAGGTCTGCCATGTAGTTTTTGCCATCTATTGTAATTATATTCCACATGTGATTCCCTACGCTTGATATTTCATCAAGTGAGCCGCCTACAGATATACAGTGTACATCACCCTTGAAGGTGTGAAGATCACATAAATACTGCATGGCCTTTGAATAGCCTTCACAGACTACGCTTGTTTTTTCGTTATCGTCAAAAACGTAAACTAACTGAGAGCTGTCTCCATATATGAGGCCAGTGTTCTCGTTATAGGAGGTGCTGTTAGTTATCTGATCCTTGAAATAGCAAAGTGCTTCATAATCCGAGAGCTCCTTTGCAGCATTTAAAATCTGAGTTACCTTTTTCTTTACTAGCTTTGCAGATTTTTTAGTCTTTGTAGTGTCGATGGTACAGGTGTTTGTTTTTCCGCTTTTACTATAGTTTGCAGATGCGTAGAATTTAAAGGTCACTACGGAGTCATTTGGAAAGTAGAAATAGCTTCCGTCTGAACCGTATTTAAAGCCTGGTGTTATTAAGGTCACCGATATGGTTTTATCGAACCAGTAAAGTTCGTATGGAAGATCGTATATAAGTGCGTGTGCGATGGTGGTCGAATCAAAATCAAAGAGTGATACCATTGCTGCTTTAAGGGATTCTATGTCTGCGTTACACCCTGTAAGTGATATGAGCTCTGATTTTTTGTAATAGAGCTTATCGCCTAAAAAGGCTGATACAGGAATATTGAATTCGGTTGAACTTAGATTGCCGCTTGCGACCTTTTCTATCTGCGCCTTTAACTGCGTGTAGGCGGTGAGGTTCTGCCCGGTAAGCTTTGCTCCGGCCTTGTAATCTGGAATGCCTTTGTTTGATGAAGAAGCTGTACTAGAAGCTGCAAGAGAGGCTTCGTTTGAAAACGCGTAGGCGTTCTTCACCGGTGTTATGCACAGTGAAAATGCTGTCAGTGCAGCAAGAGATGCTGCAATTATTCTATTTTTCTTGATCATTTTTTTTCCTCGTTTTTTGGAAATATGTTTTTGTATAGTTCTCTTTTACAAATCGCATATATAATTCAATTTTACAATTTATCTTATATCCATATCTTTACAAAATTCTCCGCTGTATAATGATTAATTTTACGATATCACACTGAAAAAATCAAGGTCAAACCGTAAGGAAATTGAATGAATTTTAGCAAAATATGCCATTGAAAAAAGGTTTGATTATTATTATAATATTTGTTGTGGGCTCAGATTTAACATATTTGGCGCAAAAGGACAAGGCGAAAAGATGATAGAAATTGATTTAATAACTGGTATTTTAGGCTCTGGTAAGACGACTTTCATTAAAAAGTATGTTGGATATATGCTTTCTAAGGGAATGAAGGTCGCAATCATCGAAAATGATCACGGAGCAGTGAATGTCGATATGATGCTCCTTAAGGATATGATAGGTGAAAACTGCCATATTGAGACCATTGCAGGAGGGTGTGACGCTGAGTGCCATCAAAGAAGATTTAAGACGAAGCTTATTTCTCTTGCCATGCAGGGCTTTAATCGAATTGTTATGGAGCCTTCGGGTATTTTTGATGTAGATGAGTTTTTTGATACTTTAAATGAATCTCCGGTTGATAGATGGTACAAAATCGGCAGCATCATTACAATTGTTGATGCAATGTTAGAGGATAAGCTTACCCGTCAGCTTGAATTTCTTTTAGGTTCTCAGGTGGCTAATACCGGAAAAATTATTTTTAGTAAAGCGCAGCTTGCGGATAAAGATAATTACAATAATACCTTAGAGCATATTAATAGGGCACTAAGAGAAATAAAGTGCGTTAGAAAAGTAAGGCTGGAGAATGTGCTGATAAAGGACTGGAATGAGCTTACGGATGCAGATATGGAAAGCATTATGAACTGCGGCTATGATCTTTACAGTTATGAAAAGGACTGGCAGGATGATAAGGAGGGCTCATCGACTTTTTACATCATGCATGTCCGTATGGAGCTTGATAAGCTAAAGGAAATAATTCCTGGGCTGTTTACGGAGAAGGCCTGCGGAGATATTTTTAGAATAAAGGGCTTTATGAAGGTTGAGAATGGATGGATAGAGGTGAATGCGACCAGGCAAAAGACCACCATTGAGAAAATTGATGAAGGCCAGGAGGTCTTTATTGTAATCGGGGAAAAGCTGAATCAGGAAGGCCTTGATAATGTATTTAAGACAAATAATTTAAATGATGAGTATATTTCCATTGAATCTGTAATTCAGTAACGCTGTTTTCAGTAGAGCAGATAAATGTTAAGTGAAAAGTAAAAGAAAATTATAATATTACTTTACTATAATTATAGTAAATGTTATAATTATTTAAAGGTTTATTTAAAGGGGTTTTAATAATGAAATTTGACAAGGGATGGCTTGATAAAAAATGGGTAAGTTATACCATTGCGACATGTTCGGCAGTGGTTTTATATATGGTTCTATCCAATATTTCAATATTCGGGGCGGCACTTAATAAGGCGTTCAGCGTAATTCAGCCTGTAGTGGTCGGTGCCATTATAGCGTATGTAGAGGATCCATTGGTTAAGTTCTTTGAGAATAGGGTCCTTAAAAAAATGAAAAATAGAAAGAATGCCAGAGTGCTTGGGGTTGCCTTTACGACCATTGTAGTTGTTGCCTTAGCTGCGGTGCTGATATATAGTATTATTCCTCAGCTTGTAAGCAGTCTGACAGTATTTTTTAATAACATAGGAACCTATGGAGAGACTCTTCAGCATTACATGGAAATTCTTAATCAGAAGTTTTCTGAAAATAAGATTGATATGACCAAGATCACTGATGCGGTAAATGAGCTCATAGGCAACCTTACTGCTAAAATCGCTGACAATGCCGGGAAAATCGTAAATACTTCTTTCTCTGTTGGAAAGAGCGCAGTAAATTTCCTTATTTCGTTTATTCTTGCTATTTATTTTCTTGCAAATAAGGAATATATTAAAAATGGATTTAATTCTCTTATGAGATATTTAGCTAAGGGAAATAAATATGATAAGACTGCTAAGTTCATAGCTGACTGCAATGGCATCCTTGTTAATTTTATGGTAGTAGATCTTATCGATGCACTAATTGTTGGATTGGTAAATGAATTATTCATGTTATTGACAGGCATGCCATATCATGTACTTATTTCAGTAGTAGTAGGTGTTACAAATCTTGTACCTACATTTGGACCTTTTGTGGGCGGAGCAATAGGCGCGTTTTTCCTGCTGCTGGTGAACCCATGGTATTCGCTATGGTTCATTATTTTTACACTTGCACTTCAGACATTTGATGGTTATATCCTAAAGCCGAAGCTTTTTGGTGATACGATGGGCGTTCCGGGAATATGGATCCTTGTTTCTATTGTTCTTGGCGGAAGAATGTTCGGAGTATGGGGCATTATTCTTGCTATTCCTGTAGCAGCAATTATTGATAGTATCATCGAGCAGCTAAAGACAGCAAAAAAGAAGGAAGCGAAGGCACTTGCTAAAAAAGAGCAGATAAGAAAGCAGAAGCTGATGCGCGAAGCTAAAGGAGATAAAAATCTAAAGGGCGTGGCTGTAAAGAAGCAGTCTTTAAGCGGTGAATCTGCTGGCGAAAAAGGAATTGCAGAGACTGATGGAAATAATAGCAGCCTGCAGGAAGGAACTTTTCAGGAAGGAAGTTCTCAGATAGAGGAGCAGGCAGAAAGTTCTCAGATGGAGGCTATAGACGGAAGCTCTAAGATAGAAGCTCTTTCGGGAAAATCAGATGAAAAGCCTGTAAGGAACGCAGATGGAAAGAGCGGAACGCGGCGAAATCCTGGTTCTTCAAAAGCAAGAAAAAAACATAAAAGAAAATAGCATAAAAGTATAAAGATTAGAGAAAATTACGACTGGTATCTACGAATTTACGGTGTAGAATCATTTCTACACCGTTTTTTTCGTAATTTTGATGCAAATATCTAATCTGATTTTGTCTACATTTAAATGGATGGAAAATTAGTGTGAGGATTAAGTAATGATAGAATTAAAAAATGTGTGCAAGTATTATGAAAAGGGTAAAAAGAAGGAAATAATTCTAAAGGATATATCTTTTACTATTGGTGATAATAAAGTAATTGCCCTTTTAGGACCAAATGGCTCAGGAAAATCGACATTGATAAAATGCATATGCGGTGTAATAAAACCTGATGAAGGTGGAGTGTTTATAGATGGGAAGAATTCATTTATATGTCGAAAAAAGATAATATCAGGCATGGGAGTTGTATTTAATCAAAAACCATCCTTTATTGTTGACCTATCAGTAAATGATAATTTGCAATATTTTAAGGCAATATATGGAATTAAAAAGGAAGAGTATGATAAAAATTTCGAACGATTGAATAAATATCTTGATTTTTCAGAACTGTTGGATAGACCATACAGAAAACTGAGTTTCGGAGAAAGAGTGAAGTGTGAAATCGCATCTGTCCTACTTCATAATCCTAAGTATATTATTCTAGATGAACCAACGATAGGGCTTGATTATGGTGTGAAAAAAAGGATGTACAATCTTTTGGATGAATTAAAAAAAGAAGGACACACCATTGTAGTAACAACACATGAAACCGAGTATATAGAAGGGATTTGTGACGAGGTTGTCATTTTATCTGATGGTGTTATAAAATATTATGGCGAACCTGAAAAGGTACTAGATATTAATGGAAATATAAAAAAAATTACTGTTGAATATGACGAGGTTATTGATGAAGAATTGGCAAGAGAAATAGAAGGCAAGGATTTTTGCAAAAAAAATCCGAATGGGCTAGAATTGACATATTACAATGCTAGAGAAAAAAATAAAATAATCAGTGATCTTACAAGCGCTTATGATATTAAAAAGTTGAATGTTGTTGATACAAGCATCCGGGAGGTTTTGGAAGATGTTATTAAGAAAATACGTTAGCTTGTTGAAAATTGCCGGAAAATTTGAATTAAAGAGGATAAAATATTACAAGATTGATTATGTAATAAATCTATTTGGAAAAGTTATGTTTCTTTTAACAAATCTTCTGTTTTGGCGTATTTTATCAAATATAGGATACGAACTAAAAGGTTGGGAATATAAAGATATTACTGTATTTATAGCTTTTTCAGAGCTGTTTTATGGCCTTGAAAATGCGGTGTTTTCAATGTCGTCTAGATTTTGGAGATATATTTATAGTGGTAACCTTGAATGTGGATTAGTAAGACCTGTAGATACAAGAATAAGGTTTTTGTTACTGAATGTAGATTTTGTCGGTTTGATATGTACCATTATTGAATTTGTCACAATATTGCTGATATGTCATATAAATCAATCTGTACTTTGTATTATAGCAGGAGTGATTCTTGTGTTATGTGCGAATATAGTTTTATCACTTATAAGATTATGTATGAGTTATACAGCTTTTTGGCATGGAAGAATGGATGCGATTTCTGAATTCGCAGATTCACTGAACACATTCAATAAATATCCTTTGGTCATTATGCCAAAGCCTGTAATTTTGATTTTCAAGATTCTATTACCATTTTATTTTTTTAGCACCTTTGAGGCAGAATTAGTTAGAGGAATGATGGATACTAAAATCTTATTGACTTCGTTAGCTATGTTTGTAATTTGCTTATTATTTTGGATATGTATAAATAATGTAATTTGGAGAAGAGGGCTTGAAAGATATGAAGGAATCAATGGTTAAATACTTTGTTCTAATAAAAACGTATATCAAATATTACCATAAATATCCAATGAGTATTTTTTTAAAATTGATATATATGCCTATACAATTGTTGATGTATATGTTTTTGTGGATTGCCATTTCAAAATATAGTGAAATAGATTTAAAATATTTAATCTGCTATTACTTGTTTGTAATTCTTTTGACTAATGCATTCCCTTTTGCGCATATTGCAAGTTATATTCATAATGATATATTTGAGGGAAGAATATTCAATTTTTTAGTAAGACCTGTTTCGTATATTGTTCCATATGCAGCACGGTATATTTCGTGGATGTTGTGCTATTCAATTGTTTTTTTTCCATCTGTATTATTTGTAATTATATACGCAAAAATAAAATTACTAAATGTCTTACTTTTTTGTGTTAGTTTATTAATAGGACTAATGATAGAATTTTTGATTTGGATTAATGCTGGTTTTACATCTATGAGAATAGAGAAGGTAAAAGGTGTGATAATGGTAACTATGGTTCTTAAATCACTGTCGTCAGGAAATCTAATTCCGTTTCAATTATTACCGGATAACGTCAGGAGAATTGTAGAATGTTTGCCATTTAAATATTATATATCAGAACCCATAAATGTGTTACTGCAGGGGAAAGAGCCTGATTTATTTTTTGAATATATTGTTTCAGCGGTGATTTGGATTATTGCACTTTGTCTAATAGCAGCTTTACAGTGGAATTGTAATATTAAACATTTACAGATGAATATATCATAATAAGTGTTTGGTTGATTGGTCATTTGTTTGACTTATATAAAAAAGAGGTGTCACTTGCCGTGACACCTCTTTATATTTCTTCTTAAATTTTTAAATAGTAAAAATGAAATTACTTTGAAGACTTTGCCTTCTTTGAATCGCTATCTGACTCAAGGAACTTATAAACGACTGCTGCGATGATTGCACCTACTAAAGGTCCGCAGATGAATACCCACAGTTCAGCCATAGGACCGCTCATACCGTTTATTGCTGCAACGAGTGCAGGACCAAAGCTTCTTGCAGGATTTACAGAACAGCCTGTAAGGCCGATTGAGATAAGGTGTATGGCAACGAGCGTGAAACCGATAACAAGTCCGCCAAATGAGCCGTGCTTCTGCTTTGATGAGGTTACACCAAGGATTGTCATAACGAAGATGCAGGTGAGTACCATTTCAATAAGGAAGCCTGCACCGGCATTATTAACCGGTCCGTAGCTGTTTGTGCCGTATCCGCCTGTCTTGTCAGCAATCTGACCGAGATTGAAGATGCCTGCGAGAAGGCCGGAAGCAGCAAAAGCGCCGAGGCACTGTGCAACAATGTAGCCAATAAGCTGAGTGACTGTAAGTCCGCCGTTGATGAATACTGCAACAGAAACAGCAGGGTTTACATGTCCGCCGGAAATGTTACCTACGCTATAAGCGAGAGCAACGATTGCAAGACCGAAAGCAAAAGCTACGATGACATAACCGCCAAGGTTATTCTGCTTGTCGGCGCCGACTGTCATGGCTGTTCCGCATCCAAGGAATACAAGGATGAAGGTACCGATGAATTCGGCGAGGTACTTCTTGAAGTTTTCCATATAATATCCTCCGTGGAATTATTATTTGTGCCAGGAGAACTGGATATTTTAGGTCATTCCTACTGATGATGCAGTGGCCTCTGGCATGAAAGCTTATTAGCTTAAACGTTTATTAGCAAATTGGCAACTGACCAAAATAGAAAATGCGTACAAATATACAGTCTTTTAACTGGCATATCTGTACGCATTATAGCATATCTTTTTCTGTATTGCTAGTAAAAAATATAAATATTTCGGAAAATATAGATTTTATTACGAAATAATCTGACAATTAATCCGGAGCTGGACGATTAGTAGGTGCAATTGTTTGCAGTTACCATAAGATCCTTCTTTGCTGAGCCGCTGATCTTATTCTTTGAAATGGCAGAGTCATCTGCACCATTAGCTATCCATATGCCGTATCCGCCTGAGGTCTTAACTGTATTTGAAGTTACGGTTCCCTTTTTAGCTGAATAAAGCTGTATGCCATCGCCCTTGCTCTTAGTTACGGTATTATTGGTAACAGTTACAGAGCTGGCACCGTTTACGTCGATACCGATCTTTCCTGCGCTGGTCACATTGTTAGATTTAACGACTGTTGAATCTGAAGCGCCGTATACGAATATTCCATGATCCTTTGTGGTGGTTATTTTGTTACTGAGCACGTTGCACTTTTCACTTTCGTTGATGGAAATTGCATATTTGCCGGCACTGTTAATGGTGTTTGTTGAAACCTTTGCCTTAGGAGAATTAAGTACCATTATCGAAGTGTCCTTTGAAGAGGTAATTGTATTCTTTGAAAGGGTAACGCCGCTGCACAAATTTACGCTTATGCCGTATTTATTAGGCTTTGTTATCTTGTTTGATGCTACTGTTGTGCTATCTGAGCCGTCATAAATGAGAATGGAGTTGTCCTTTGAAGAATCGATTTTGTTGCTGGTTACTTTGCATTTTTCACTTTGATTAATGGAAATTGCATATTTGCCGGCCTTGTTGATGGTGTTGCCGGTTATTATTGAGCTAGGAGACTGCAATACTATGATTGAGGTGTCCTTTGATGAGGTAACTGTATTCTTTGATAGAGTAACTGAGCCTGACTTATTAACGCTGATGCCGTATTTTGGAGAATTTGTTACCTTGTTTGAGGCAGCAGAGGTGTTGTTTGAGCCATCATAGATCATGATGCCGTTGTCAGCAGAATCACTTATGGTGTTGCCATTTATCTTGGTAAATGGGGCGTTTGTTGTGTAAATGCCGTACTTACCTGATTTTGTGATGGTGTTCTTTTCCAATACTACCTTACTTGAATCAAGTACAGCTAATGCTGAATTTGCGCTTTCGTTTATTGTGTTATTAGATACTGTAACACTGTCGCAGCTATTTATGTCGATACCGAATTTTCCTGCATCTACAATTTTGTTATTTGAAATGCTTGCGCCTTCGCACTTATCCATGAGTATAAGTGCGTTATCAGCTGCATAATTAATTGTATTATTAGTAATTAAGATACCAGGGGCATCTGAAGCAAATATTCCGTATCTATCAAGTGCACGGTCTGAAGAAGCCTTGGCCGGGACTGTACCGATCGTGTTGCCGTTTATTGTTACTCCGGTTATAGGAAGAAGCTTTCCGTTTATCTTGTTTTCATCTGCCATTACACGGATTCCGTCGCCGAAAAGGCTGCTTCCTATTGTATGAGTGGAGGCTATTGTATTATCGGTGATGTTTATGTTGTAGCTTTCAGGATATACTGCATCTGTTCCATCGTTCCTGCTGAAATAGGAAACATCTGTTGCTTCGATATATGTGTATGCAAGAACTGCAACACCCACATCCTCGAAGCTGCACTTTGAAACAGTGGTATCCATATAGTTGAACAAACGTACAGCAGAATCAGTGATATTCTTGAAGCTGCAGTTACTTATAGTCACGTTCTTATGCTGATTTCCATCTACTGCTGTATGGCTGCCTATGCCTCTTGAAAAATCATGGAAATTACAACCCGTTATTGAAATGTTATCGCAGGCTGCATCATTCCAGTTTACAAGATCCTTCTGGAGGGTAGGTACCTCTATTACGGAATGCACCGTATCTAGCTGAACGGCTTCCTTTGGCTTTATTACGTCATCTCCGTTGTCACCGTAGCCGAAGAATTCACAATTATCTATGCTGGAGTTAGTAACACCTGCAAATACAATAAGGTGGCTGCTCTCTGGTACGTTTGAGAAAACGGCATCCTTTATGTTTACATTATCAGCATGGATGAATCTGAAGGTCTCAACACCGTAGTTCGCGCTCATCATTTCTACAGGACAGGTCCAGGTTCCACCTATAATGGTAATATTGTCAGCACCGTTATTTACGGTATCTCCGTTTTTGTTTTCAGAGAGTTGAATATTTTCAATCATTGCACCGTATGCAGTTTCACTTGAATATTCCTGACGCACAAAGGTAGAGCCATTTGCAATGATGGTCGTATTTGGATATACGTATAAAGTATGGCTTAGCTCGTAGGTGCCTTCAGGTATGATAACTGTCAGCTGGTATTCATCTGGGTTTGAAATTGATACATCGCTATATATTGTGGCAAGTGCCTTGTTTATTCCAGCATCAGTATAACCAAAGGCTCCGACATCAACGGTTACCTCCTTGGAGGTGACATCTGCTTTTAGGTCTAAGCTGCCAGCTGCATTTACACATAATGCAGTGGTCAGAATTGCTGCGGTCATAAAAGCAGCCTTTTTATCTTTCTTATTCATAAAACCGCCTCCTTTTCTAGTTATTTATTCTATTATCGCATTGATTGAATGAAAAGTCAATACCTTCTTTATTCTAAAGACTTAAAATAGTAATATTTTATTTATATTTAACTTTATGAACAACTTTATAAACACAAAAGCTTTTGTTTTAGGTAATAATCAGATTAGGTAATAATCAGATTAGGTAGTAATCTAATACCTAGGTTTTTGTTGATTTTTTATGGGGCTTATGGTATCATTTTAGTGGCACCCCTTTTACTAGACTTTTGCGGATATGGCGTGTTTAGTGGGTTAAAAGTAGCAGACATTATTTATGTCACATATTTTTAGGGATGACCGAGTAAGGTTTATCTTTGGAGGTTTTATATGGCTGATTATGTACTTAGCTGCTGTTCAACAGCTGACTTATCTGATGAATATTTTAAGAAAAGAAATATTCCTTATGTTTGTTTTCATTTTGAGCTCGGAGGTATTGATTATTTAGATGATTGTGGAAAAAGTGTAACTCCTGAGGAAATGTTTAAAAGAATGGATGCCGGAGAAGATACAAAGACATCCCAGGTGAGTGTTGGTGAGTACAGTGCTCATTTTGAACAGTTCTTAAAAGAGGGAAAGGATGTTCTTCATCTGACTCTTTCTACGGGAATATCAGGAACTTACAATGCTGCTTGCATTGCAGCTAATGAGCTTAGAGAAAAATATCCTGATAGAAAGCTATATATCGTGGATTCACTTGCAGCATCAAGCGGCTTTGGTCTTTTAGTTGATAAGCTTGCGGACATGAGAGATGCAGGCGTAGGAATTGATGAGCTTCATGCCTGGGCAGAAGATAATAAGCTAAGGCTTCATCATTGGTTCTTTTCAACAGATCTTACCTATTATATTAGGGGAGGAAGAGTATCAAAGGTAGCAGGGTTCTTCGGAACTGCACTTAATATCTGCCCTTTGCTCAATGTTGATTTTCAGGGACGTTTAATTCCTCGCGAAAAGATACACGGCAAGAAAAAGGTCATAAAGAGAATAGTTGAAAAAATGGAAGAATTTGCTGAAGATGGCACAGATTACAGCGGTAAGTGCTTTATAAGCCAATCAGCATGCATGGATGATGCAAGAGAGGTAGCAGATTATGTAGAGGCGAACTTCCCAAAGCTTAGCGGAAAGGTTGAGATATTCCCTATAGGTGCAACCATAGGAAGTCATACAGGTCCGGGCACAGTAGCATTATTCTTCTGGGGAAAGAAGAGAGAAGATTAAAAATTGAAGTACAGGTCGTTTTTTATATTAGCAGCCGTCATAGGAGTCTTTATGTGCGCCTGCTCTAATAAAAAGGAAAAAGATGAGTATAGTGAAAGAACTCTTTTTGCCATGGATACCATAATGACACTTAAGGCTTATGGTGAAAATTCGGAAAATGCGGTGGAAAAGGCGGCAGAGGAAATTGAAAGACTAGATTCCCTGCTCTCTGCAGGAAGGGCTGAAAGTGAAATATATCAGCTGAATAAGTGGAGCCTTACGCAAGATAAAGAGGGGAAGGCGCGCTTTTTGGTATCAGAGGATACTTTTTATTTATTTAAAAGAGCGCTTGAGATAAATAAGATGACAGAGGGAGCCTTTGACATAAGCATTTATCCACTTATGAAATTATGGGGCTTTGCGGCTGAAAATAATGAGGAGAGAAGCTTTTATAAGCCTGATGAGGCGGAAATTGAGGCTCTTTTGCCTCTAGTTTCATCCTCTGAAATAATTTTAGATGAAGAAAATAAAGAGGTAGGCTTTGGAAAGCCCGGCATGGAGGTCGATTTTGGAGGAATAGCCAAGGGCTATGCATCTGAAAGAGTTCTTGAAATTTTTGAGGAATGCGGCGTCACAAGCGGAATCGTGAATCTTGGGGGAAATGTTCAGGTGCTTGGAGAAAAGCCGGACGGAAGTGCTTTTAGGGTGGCCGTTGAGGTGCCGGAGGATACTTCTAAAAATATAGGAATATTAAGCATACGCAATAAAACGGTAATTACCTCAGGCGGATATGAAAGATATTTTGAGGAAGCTGGAGTTAAATATCATCACATATTAGACCCTGCTACAGGGGCACCAGCTGAAAATGGCTTAAAATCCGTTACTGTAGTATGCGAAGATGGAGCGCTTGCAGATGCACTTTCTACGGCGCTTTATGTAATGGGGGAAGAAAAAGCGGTAGAGTTTTCCAGAGAGCATCAAGGAGAAATTGATGTGATGCTTCTTACCTGTGAGGATGAACTGTATATTACCAAGGGACTTGAGGCCTCTTATGAGGCAGATAGATATCAGGCGAGCATAATAGAATGATGCTTTTTCGTGTTCGCTTGACATGAAATTGTTTAAATGATACAATAAAATGTAAAAGTGTTTGCACAATGAGCTGGTTGCCTTTAAAAAGTGACCGGCCTTTACGTGTTTAATAATGGAGTCATCAGAAAAATATGAGCGGTTATGAGCTAGGGCCGCTGTGAAAGAGGCGTTATGATAGATGAGCGAAAGACCCGTATGATGGCAAAGCTTGCCATATATGAGGATACTGAAGGAAAAGAGGACATAAAGCTTGCAAAGTATTATAAAAGCGACTATGTAAGGCTTAATGTATTAAAGACAATCCTTCAGGCAGCAATCGGAATAGTCTGTATTTTGGTTATTGTCGTTTTATATAAATCGGAATATTTGATCGAGCAGGCAATTGAGCTCGACTGGTTACATATAGGAAAGGTCATACTTGCAATATTTGGCAGTGTGCTGATTTTTTATGCAGTTGCAGCCTTAGTGGGGTATTCAATATACTACGACTGGTCTAGAAAAAGACTGGCTAAGTATTACAAGCTCCTTAAGATTCTTCAGAGATATTATGGAGAGCTAGAGGATCAGTCTGAAGAAGATGATGAAGACGAAGACGAAGATGAAGATGATGATGAGGAAGATGAGGATGAAGGCGAAGAGTCTGACGGTGATGAATCTTTAGAGTCTTTAGAAGAAGAGTCTTTGGAAGGGGATTCTAGTGCAGAGAGTCTAGAGGAGACGAGGGAAGCCTTGGAGGAAAATGAGAGAGCTGATGATGATTTCAAGGATCTTGAATCGATGCTTGCAGCGGATGCAAGTGAATTTGAGGATAGTGAAGAGCCTTTAGCAGGCGATAAGAAAGCCGGGCACGGCAAAAAACACTAAAGGAAGGGACTGTAAAGGGCATGTCTATTATATTAGAAATAAGAGCATTATTAATTAAATTTTATCAAAAGTTCCAGGTTGTGCTCAAACCTGCGTTTAAATTTGTATTTGCATATATGACATTATTTGCAATTAATTCACAGATCGGATATGATGAAAGACTTACATCAAAGTCTATTTTACTTGTTTTATCACTGCTATGTGCTTTTACACCGCAGGTAATATTAGTTTTTATAGCACTTATTCTCTCTGTGCTTCATGTGTATTCTGTGGCACCGCTTCTTGCAGCAGTTGTTTTATTAGTGTACATAATTCTTTATGCGCTGATAGTTCGTTTTGCTACAAATTATTCATATGCAGTTGTAGCGATACCGATATTATTCCATTTTAATCTGCAATATGCAGTACCATTGTATCTTGGAATGATCGCAAATCCGCTCATGATGCTTCCAACAACAGCTGGTGTTGTTGTTTACTACATATTCGAGCTTATCAAGGAAAGAGCTGATAATACCAATATTGAATCAATGAATGACATTCTTCCTATCTTCCAGTCACTTGTTGACAGCGTGCTTGCACAGAAGCAGATAGTAGGAATAAGTCTCGTTTTTGCATTTGTAATTATAGCTGTTTATACAGTAAGAAGAATTAAGATGAGCTATTCTTACGAGATAGCAATCATTGCTGGCGCAGTAGTTAATATCTTTGGTTTCCTTGTAATGGAATTAAAGCTTGCCCAGTCAGCAGATCTTGGAAAGATGATGCTTGGCACTGCATTTTCAGTTATTATCTGCTTTATTCTTCTGTTCTTTAAGAGAATCCTCGATTATAGCGGAGTTGAGAACGTTCAGTTCGAGGATGATGATTATTACTACTATGTAAAGGCGGTTCCTAAGATGAAGATCGCGCCTAGGGAAAAGAAGGTAAAGCATATTAATCAAAAGAGTACAAAGGACTCTGATGATGAGGAAGAAGAGGAGGCTGAGGCAAAGGAAGTAGAAGAAGTTAGAGAAAAGCTTCAGTCTAGGAAAGTAGTTTCTGTATACGGTAAGAAGGAAGAGGATGCTGATGAGCATAATGAGTAATTTTTTCAACACTCTGTACAATGAATATCTTACGCGTTTTGGGAAAATAAAGATTACTGACATCATAGAGATTATCATTCTTTGGATAGTCATATACATGTTTATCAAGTGGGTAAAGACTACAAGAGCCTGGACTCTTATCTGGGGACTTCTTATGATAGTTTTGTTCTGGGTAGCGGCAAAGGTATTTGATTTTAACGTAATACTTGCCATATTCGGAAATGCCCTTACCTTTATACTTACGGCACTTATAGTAATATTCCAGCCTGAGCTCAGAAAGGCACTTGAGAAGCTAGGTCAGATATCTACAGGTTCTTTTTCAACGTTCAATTACAGTAAGAAAAAGCAGGGGGATGAGAGATTTTCTGACGAGACAATCGACGAGCTTGTCGGAGCATGTACAGATCTTGCAAGAGATAAGACAGGAGCTCTCATGGTCATTGAGATGACAGAAAATGTCGATGAATATATAAAGTCAGGAATAACGCTGAATGCTGATATTACAAGACAGCTTTTAATAAATATATTTGAGCATAATACACCGCTTCATGATGGTGCAGTCATCATCAGGGGAGATAAGATAATTGCTGCAACCTGTTATCTGCCGCTCTCTGATAATATGAAGCTTTCAAAGGATCTTGGAACCCGCCATAGAGCAGGAGTCGGAATGAGCGAGGCAACTGACAGCTTCGTTATGATAGTTTCAGAAGAAACCGGTCAGGTTTCGGTTGCTTACCAGGGCAAGCTCGATAGAGCTCTAAGTAGCACAAAGCTGCGCCAGGTGCTTAAGAAGATCCAGATAAGCGGTGAAAAGAAGCAGGATAGCATAGTTAAGAGAATTACTAAAAGGCTTCTTGAGGATGATGAGGAAATAAAGAATGAAGCAAATAAAAATACTTTGTAAAAAGCTGGTCAGGGTATTTACAACAAATGTCGGACTAAAGCTTATAGCACTGGTGATTGCAATACTTGCATGGCTTCTTGTGATGGTCGAAAATGATCCTTATGTAGATAAGACGATTAAGAATGTTTCAGTTAATATCATCAATGAGGATTATTTCCAGCAGTCCATGAAAATCGGAAGCGTAGAGTCAGGTGACAGGGTAACTATAGTAGTGCATGGACCTCGTTCTGAGGTATCCTCGCTTAACAGCACGGATTTTACGGTTACAGCAAATTTCAGAGATCTGAACGCAGATACAAATGCGGTACCCATAAATGTAGCCATTGCAGCAAGCTCTCAGGCGACAGCTGCAAATGTTACAATAAAAAAGCAGACTCCGTCTGTAATGAAAATCAGTCTTGAAGATATGGTTTCTAAGAAATTTACAATTAATGTAAATACAAGCGGTGAAGCAGCAAGTGGAAGCTATGTTTCAGAAACAATTGTAAGCCCTAATATTATTACGGTAATGGGCTCTCAGGCAGACATAGACCAGATCAAGAAGGTCGCAGTTGACGTAAATGTAAGTGGTGCATCAGAATCCTTCAGCGGAGACTATGTGCCAAAGCTCTATAATGAATATGGAGAAATAAAGAATACCTCCTCTTATATGAAAATAGTTGATTCTAATGATGCAGAAAAGGAAATCAGCTCTGCTAAGGTAGATGTGAATGTGCTTGCAACCAAGCAGATATTTATCTTGGTTTCTGTACAGGGAAGTCCGGCAACAGGCTATGAGTGTGTTGATGAGCAGCACCTGCCGACAGAGGTAACCATAGCCGGGACTAAGGAGGATCTTGATGATATAATTGCACTCACCATTCCGTTTGATATTAGTAATACCAACCAGACGGTAGTTGAGCAGACCTTTAATATTCAGGATTATCTGAATAAGCAATATGCAGATAAGGACAGTGAGGGAAATATAATTGCTGCAAAGTATATCTGTATTGATGAAAATCAGACAGTATCAGCGCAGGCAACGCTTGAAAAGCTAGAGTCCAGGAGAATTACAGTGCTTACCTCTACTATTGATAAGAGAAATCTAGAAGAGGGCTATTCACTTAATTTCAAGGAAGCGACAGTAAATGTAATGGTTTATGCAATTAAGGATGTAATTGATACAATAAAGGCCAGTGATCTGAACCTTTATGTTGATGCGGATGGACTTGGGGAAGGTAGCTACGAGATGACAATAAAATGTGATCCGGCAATTGATCTTACGATGAATGAGGTTACAATAGAAGCTGTCATAAATTAGTCTTTTAGAATATGGAGTTTAAGAAATTTAATGAAACGTTTTATAGCGAATTTTAAAAAATATAAGTTCCTGTTATTTGAGCTTGTCAAAAGAGATGTCAAGCTCAAGTATAGGAGTTCGATGTTAGGCTTTCTTTGGACTTTAATAGAGCCGTTACTTACAATGATAGTTCTTACCATCATTTTTGGAACGCTCTTTGGAAGAGAGAAGAATTTTTCAGTGTATATCCTTTGCGGTAGATTGATGTTCTCTTATTTTTCAAATGGAACAAAGTTAGCTCTGAAATCGATAAGAAGGAATGGAAGAATGCTGAGAAAGGTGTATGTTCCAAAGTATATGTATCCTTTATCATCAGCACTTTCAGCCTTTGTTACCTTTGCAATTTCGTTAGTAGTATTAGTAGGAGTATCCTTAGTGCAGAGTATATGGCCAACAATCCATGTACTTGAAGCAATAGTACCGTTATTTACACTATTCCTTTTGGTTTTTTCACTTGGAATATTCCTTTCAGTTTTAGATGTATTCTTCAGAGATCTTGAATATATCTGGAATGTAGTTACAATGCTTATAATGTATGCTTCAGCTATTTTCTATTATCCTAAAAAGGTGCTTGTATCTGAGTATGCATTTTTACTTAAGTACAATCCTTTATATGCTGTAATCAACAATTTCAGACGTACAATAATGTATGGACAGTCACTTGAATTTTTTAGCACCTGGTATCCTCTTGCAGTAGCAGTAGTCTTTGGTGTTATCGGAATGATCTTCTTCTATAAGAAGCAGGATGAGTTCATATTGTATGTATAAGGAATCTGGAGGAAGCCATGGCAAATAAAACAGCGATAGAGGTCAAAAATCTCGGTGTCCGCTTTAGAATGCAGAAGGAAAAGACGGATACCCTGAAAGAGTTTTTTGTTAAGACATTAAAAAAAGAAATTAAATATAATGAATTCTGGGCGCTAAAGGATGTAAGCTTCAGTGTTGAAAAGGGCACAAGGCTTGGAATCATGGGACTTAACGGAGCAGGAAAAAGTACGCTTCTTAAGACCATCGCAGGCGTATTAAAGCCTACTGAGGGTGAAGTGATAAGAAAAGGGAATGTAGTTCCGCTTCTTGAACTCGGTGCAGGCTTTGACCAGCAGTATACCGGAGCAGAGAATATTTTCCTATACGGAGCGATGCTTGGATATCAGAGAAGCTTTCTTAAGGAAAAGTATAAGGAAATCATAGAATTTTCTGAACTAGGAGATTTCATAAATGTTCCTGTAAAGAATTATTCTTCTGGTATGAAGAGCAGACTTGGCTTTTCAATTGCAACGATTGTAGAGCCTGAAATTCTCATTCTTGATGAGGTGCTCTCAGTCGGAGATGTAAAGTTCAAGCGTAAGAGTGAAGAAAAGATCAAATCAATGTTTGATAAGGGGATTACGGTGCTATTCGTATCTCATTCAACTCAGCAGGTGAAGAATCTGTGTGATAAGGCAATCATTCTTGAACATGGAAAGCTCATAATGAATGGTGATTCAGCTTCGGTATGTGAGGCTTACACTGAAATGACTAATAAATAATACTTAATGGGCCATTTTCATATGGCCCATTTTAATTAGATATAGTTGGTAGGAGGCAAATATGCTCACGAAACAGGCAGTAGTAAGAGAGGCTAAGAGAGTAACTCTTAGTACAATGCATAATGCGGCAGCGACGGCTGAAAGAGTAAGGGTAAAAGATGCGCTAAAAAGGTATGACGCATCTGTAATTAAAAATGAGCCTTTAACAGGAGAGCTTACTTCAATTTTGTTTGTCATAACCAGGATGGTTCGCTTTCATGGCGGACAGACCTCAATATTAAGGCTTGGAACCAAGCTTTCAGAGCTTGGTGTCAGAGTGGGCTATGCTGTCTATAAGCCGCAGTCCCATGAGGAAATGGAAATCTGCGCTGCCAGTAATCTTTCTGGTTATAAGGGAGAACTTATTGATAGTGAAGGCTTCTCAAAGCTTCTATCAGAAGGGGCTGATAAAGAAAAGGAATATCAGGTGATCTGCGCCTCATCATGGGATACGGTCTCTTATGTAAAAAAGCTCAGTGGATATAAAGCTTACTTTATCCAGGATTATGAGCCGTATTTTTATAACTTCGGGGAGCTTTTTCTTTTATCACAGAAGACCTATGAGCAGGGACTTCACATGATAAGTCTTGGAAGCTGGAATAAGGAAATGATAAATAGAAACTGCAATACAGTTTCTAAAATAGATGTTGTAGATTTTCCTTATGAATCAAAGGATTATCCTGAGTGTTCAAGAAGCTATGATTATAGAAATAAGAAAAAACTCACCCTTGCAGTTTATCTTAAGTTCTACGGAAAGAGGCTTCCTTGCATTATACCAGAGGTATTAAACGGTGTTAAAAAGCGCTTTGAAAAAAGAGGTGTTCAGGTTGAAATCTTGTATTTTGGAGAGGCAAAGAGCTTTAAGGCCCCGTATGGAAAAAATCTTGGCATGCTAAATAAGGATGAATTAAATGAACTCTATAAAAAGGCTGATTTTGGAGTTGTAGCCTCAATGAGCAATATTTCGCTTGTTCCTTATGAAATGCTCTCTGCAGGGCTTCCTGTCATAGAGGCGGAGGATGGAACCTTTAATTATTTCTTTAAAAAGAAAACTGCAATAATGATGGGGCTCTCTTCAAAGGAGCTCTATCTTAGAATGAAAAAGGCCATTTCTACCGAGGGAGAAATCTCTCTTCTTATGGAAAATGCCAGAGAAGAAATGAGAGGACTTTCCTGGGAAAAGACGGCAAAGCAGTTCAAGAAAGCACTAGAGGGGGGCGGCCAATGAGAGAAAAAATTAAGCGTCTTACGCCAAAGCCCCTCATAGAGGCTTATAAAAAGGCGCGCTTTTTTATCATAACAATGCTATTTGCTCTATTTAGACTATTTAAAATAAATAAGAAGAAAGTGGTGTTATCTGGAGTTTGGGGCTACGGAGATAATACGGCAGCTGTAGCCGAGGAGCTAGTTAGAATAAATAAGACTTTTTCTGAGGATGAGAAGCTTGAAATATGCTATACGACTAAAAGGCCTGAAACTGTAAGAAATTATGCGGGTAGGAAGATAAAAGGCATAAGGGCACTAAAGGACAATTCCCTAAGTGCGGTTTTTGCACTAGCTACAGCTAGAGTGTGGGTCGAATGTAATCATAAGGAGAGCTACATAAATAAAAGAAGGGGCCAGTTCTATATCCAGCTCTGGCATGGAGGAATCGCCCTAAAGAAGATAGAAAAGGATGTCCCGGGGCTTGGCGAAAAATATCTAAAAGCCTCAGCTAAGGACAATGAGATGGTAGATACCTATATATCCAACAGCACCTTCTGTACACAGATGTATAAGAGGGCCTTTGGAGCAAAGTGCCCGATAATAGAAGCAGGAAGTCCTAGAAATGACTTCTTTATTAAGGATGATAGAGCATCAAAGTCCTATGAAAAAAAGAGGCTGAAGTTCCTTGCTTCAAAAGGTCTTTTATCAAAGCAGAGCCTTGAAAAAGCTGAGGCCATTGTAAAAAGCGCAGTTAAAATATGCGTATATGCACCTACCTATAGAGGAAATGATAGCTATGACTATTTAGATCTGGATTTTGAAGGACTAAAGGAGAGTCTTGAAAGGCGCTTTGGTGGAAGCTTTGTAATAGCGCTCAGGCTTCATCCGTTAGTCAGTGAAGGAAGGGCAGATGAGGTAAGAAATATCTGCAATAAATATCCGGGCATAGTAATAAACGGCGATGAAAGCGGAGATCTTTATCATTTCCTTAGATTTTCAGATGTGCTTATTACAGACTATTCAAATACCTGCTTTGAGTTTTCGATGGCAAATCTTCCGGTATTTCTTTATGTTCCGGATTTATCAGAATATGAAAACTCAAGGGGAATGTATTTTGAATTTAAGGAGCTTCCTTTCCCTAAAGCGCAAAGGAGTGATGAACTTTTAAGGTGCATTGATGAATATGATGAAAAAAAGGCAGCTGGATATATAAAAGAGCAGAAGGATTTCTTAGAAAAATGCGGGCTAAAGGAGAGCGGACATGCAGCGAAAGCCACCGCAGAGCTTGTACTTGAGCAGTGCAGAGGTTGAGGTAAGTGGCATAAGGATATTGGCATAGCAATGCAAAAGGTGAAGCAAGTGGCATAAGGCTATTGGCTTAGCAAGCAAAGGTGAAGCAAGTGGCATAAGGCTATTGGCATAGCAATGCAAAAGGTGAAGCAAGTGGCATAAGGCTATTGGCTTAGCAAGCAAAGGTGAAGCAAGTGGCCTAAAGCTATTGGCTTAGCAATGCGAAGGTGAAGCGGGTAAAGGCCTCTGAGGAAAAGAAGTATAAAAAACACAAAATCGAAAGAAACTGTTCACAACAAATACACAAACTAATAGTATCATACTTAGCAGAAAGGAAAAATAATAACTGCTACTAAGTAGCAGGAATAAATATAGAGACTGCTACAAAAGGGCAGAAGGAGGTATATACTATGTTTGAAGATGAGAATAGAAATGATGTAAATGGTTATACACCAAATGACGCAAATGGCTATACACCAAGTGATGTAAATGGCTATACACCAAATGACGCAAATGGCTATACACCAAATGATGCAAATGGTTATACACCAAGTGATGCAAATGGCTATAAATCAAATGAAGATGCAAATGTAACCTATAGCTTTTCTGGAGATTCAAATCAGGCTCAGGGTCTTTATGAAAAAACTGAAGAGGAAAAGCCTAAGAAGGAAAAGAAGCATACCGGAAGAAAGGTAGTTGGTTTTTGTGCAAGTGCCGTAGCATTTGGACTTATAGCTTCAGTAAGCTTTATCGGCTTTAATGAGGCATATAATGTAATAAGACCTAAAACTACAGCAGAGCAGGATGGAAGCTCGGTATCTACAGCAGAACCTACAAGTACTCCAAAGATAGCAAGTACAGCGGTGCTTTCATCTGGAGTAACTGAATCAGCAACAGATCTTTCAAGTGTTGTAGAGGGCGCAATGCCATCGCTTGTATCAATCAGCGGAACTTACAAGACAACCACAAACTGGTTCGGATATCTTTATGAAAATACAACAGAGGGCGCAGGTTCAGGAATCATCATTGGAGAAAATGATGAGGAGCTCTTTATAGCAACCAATAATCACGTAGTTGAAGACGGTGATGTGCTTAAGGCCACCTTCATAGATGGAACCTCAGCAGAGATAACAATAAAGGGAACAGATCCATCAAATGACCTTGCAGTTGTATCAGTAAAGCTCTCGGATCTTTCAGAAGAGACAAGAAATGCCATAAAGGTAGCAACTCTTCATACAGAGGACGATACAAAAATCGGAGAAATGGTAATAGCCATAGGTAATGCATTAGGTTACGGTCAGTCTACAACTGTAGGCTATTTAAGTGCAAAGGATAGGCAGATTACCGTAAGTGACAGCTCTACAGGAGAAGCAATCACTTTAACAGTGCTTCAGGTAGATGCAGCAATAAACCCTGGTAATTCAGGCGGAGCTCTTTTAAATGCAAAGGGCGAAGTAATTGGAATAAACAGCGCAAAGCTTCAGGATACACAGGTTGAAGGAATGGGCTATGCAATACCTATTTCTTATGCTTATGATATTCTTCAGGAGCTCATGACAAGAGAAACTCTTACAGATGACGAAAAGGGATACCTTGGAATATATATGTCCTCTACAGAAATTACCCCTGAGATATCAGAACTTTATGGATGGCCAGAGGGCGTATTTGTAAAGGAAGTAGTAGAAGGAGGAGCTGCAGAGGCTGCAGGAATTAAGGCAAATGATATAATTACAGCAGTTGATGGTTATACTATTACCTCTAACTCAGGACTTCAGGGCAAGGTAAACTCTTACAGGGCAGGCTCAGTAATAACCGTTACTGTTAAGCGCTATGAAGACGGCGAGTGGAAATCAAAGGACATCGAGGTGACATTAGGAGGCAAGGCAGTATTTGATAGTGCGTCTGCTACTGAGAAAACAGAAGATGGAAAGAAGGATTCAAAGGAAAGCGAAGAAACTCCTTCAATAGAGAATAATTCAGGGGATGATAGACAAAAACGCCAGGAGAATGGCTCTGATGGAAATTACTACTACTCTTATCCAAACGAGGATGGCAGTGAAATGAATCCATTTGATTATTTTATGTTTCCATAATAAATAAAAATAGCTATATTTTAGGGCAGCACCATGCGCGAAATGTACATGGTGCTGCTCTTGTTAAAATATGTTAAGAAAATGTTTACTTGAATATTGAAAGATTTTATAGTAAAATACAAATTTAAGTTATACATTTTTATAAGGACATTTTATAAAGACGCTTTACTAAAGAAGCGTTTGGAGATTATTTAGGAATTGTTTGGATGATATTAGGGGTGTTAAGTGAGGCAAAAGCTGAACTGACTGAGTTAGTAAGTTTGTATAGTGAGGAATAAAGCTTGATAAAGGATAATCAGAAATATTTAAATAGGCTAAGAATAGTAATAGATGCGCTTATTGTAGTAGGGACATTTATGCTTGCCTATAAACTGAGATTTGGAATACTAACTAATTTTGAGCCGTTTAAGAGAAATGCTCATGATGGCTATGTGCCATACTATATATATGTAAGAAATCTTTTCTACATTCTTCCTACATATATGATAGTATATTATAGGCTGGGTCTGTACAGACCGTATAGAACAAGCCTTAGAGGTGATGCCTGGAAGCTCATAGAAGCGAATATCATTGGAATACTTGTATTTACTGCAGTGCTCTATGCGGTAAAGGAAAATAACGTATCGAGATGGGTATTCCCTATATTTGCCTTTCTTAATTATGTGGTAGACCTTACTTTCCGAGTAGCGGTAGTAAAAGTGCTTCGCTTTATGAGAAAGAAGAATATAAATCAGAAGCATATCCTCATAGTGGGCTATAGCCGCACAGCAGAGGCTTATATAGATAGAATCCGGGCAAACCGTGAGTGGGGCTATCACATCCATGGAATTTTAGATGATACGATGGCGCCTGGAACTATATATAAAAAGACAAAGGTAATCGGCAGATTCAGCGACCTTGAGCGATTTATTGCAGAAAATGATTATGATGAAATTGCGATTACTCTTTCAATAAATGAGTATGGAAAGCTTGAGAGACTTGTTGCAATCTGTGAAAAGACAGGCATTCATACCAAGTTCATACCGGATTATCATAACATAATACCGACAGTTCCGTATATGGAGGATCTTGACGGACTTCCGGTAATTAATATCAGAAACGTACCTCTCTCAAATACCTTCAACAGACTGTTAAAGAGGGCATGTGACATAATTGGCGGACTGATGATGCTCATTATATTCGGTATCCCTATGATAATAATAGCAATTGCAGTAAAGTGCTCCTCTGAGGGACCGGTACTATTTGAGCAGGTGAGAATAGGCCTTCATGGAAGACCGTTTAAAATGTATAAATTCCGCTCAATGACCCAGCAGAAAGAGGCTGATGAAATACATGCCTGGACAACTGCAAATGATGCCAGAGTTACAAAAATTGGAAAAATAATCAGAAGGACAAGCCTGGATGAGCTGCCTCAGATCTTTAACATCATAGTAGGTGACATGAGCATAGTAGGACCAAGGCCAGAGCGTCCTTTCTGGGTTGAAAAATTTAAGGAAGAAATACCAAGATACATGATAAAGCACCAGGTAAGACCAGGTCTTACAGGCTGGGCGCAGATAAATGGCTATAGAGGTGATACATCAATTAAGAAGAGAATTGAATATGACCTTTATTACATAGAGAACTGGAAGCTGAGCCTTGACATAAAAATACTTTTTATAACGATATTTAAAGGCTTTAGAGATCCAAATGCCTACTAAGAAAAGCGTGAAAGCTCCCTGGGAGGGGGTTTATAAAACTTTATGTCTAAGAAAAGCGTTAGAGCCTTACGGGGCGAAAAAATAGATAAGTGTGTGCAAATAATATGAAAGAATGAATAGAAGGGAGAACAAATGGTTTTAAACGGAAACGGCAATTCAGATAACAACGGATCAGATAATAAGGATGATAAGAAGGACGACAAGAAGTTCGAGGAAATCTGCCATCTCTGTCATCGTTCAGAGAGCAAGGCAGGAAAGATGATCCATCTGCCTAATAATATAAATATTTGCAAGGACTGTATGCAGAAGTCCTTTGACATGCTAAATAACAACAGCTTTCCGGGCATAGATCCTAGCTCAATTCCAGGCTTTGATCCAAACAGCATGTTCATATTCAGCGGCCCTACAACTCCTTTTCCGGATAATCAGAAAATCAAAAAGGAAGAAAAGAGCGAGCCTGTAAAGGCAGTATTTGGACGTGAGGCAAAGGTTAGAGAAGAGCAGGAAGCTAGAGAAGAGGCGGATGAAGAGAATAAAAAAGAGGATTCAAAGGAAAATCCAAAGAGCAATCTAAAGGAAGAGGAGCCTTCTATTAATGCAGGTGATATAATTTTAAATTACGATTCAAAAACCGGAACCACTCAGGTGGTGGATGGCAGTAAAATTGTTTCTGATAAAGATGATAAAAAGAGCAAAAAGCAGGATAAGAAGGAATTAAAGGAAATAAATCCGCATAAGTCACTTGTACCAAAGGCAGTTCATATGCTAAAGGATGGAAGCATAGCCATAGACCCTCCTCACAAGATGAAGGCGATCCTGGATCAGTACATAATTGGACAAGATAGAGCAAAAAAGATAATGAGTGTAGCAGTTTACAACCATTACAAGAGAGTTCATGATGAAAATCCAGGAGAAATAGAGCTTCAGAAGTCTAATATTCTCATGCTCGGTCCTACTGGCTGCGGAAAAACCTACATGGTCCAGACCTTGGCGCAGATGCTCGATGTGCCTCTTGCAATAGCAGATGCAACAACTCTTACAGAAGCCGGCTACATCGGTGATGACGTAGAAAGCGTATTATCAAAGCTTCTTGCATCAGCAGGAAATGATGTAAATAAGGCAGAGACAGGAATCGTATTCATAGATGAAATTGATAAGATAGCTAAAAAGCGCAATACCAATAGCCGTGATGTATCGGGTGAATCTGTTCAGCAGGGACTCCTTAAGCTTCTTGAAGGAGCAAATATTGAGGTGCCGGTTGGAGCAACCAATAAAAATGCGATGGTGCCAATGGCTACCATAAATACCAACAACATCTTATTTATCTGCGGTGGAGCCTTCCCGGGCCTTGAAAAGACAATAAAGGAAAGACTTACAAAGACTTCACTAATGGGCTTTGGCGGAGAATTAAAGGATAGATATGACGAGGATGTAAATATACTTGAGAAAGTAACGACAGATGACCTTAGAGAGTTCGGAATGATTCCTGAATTCCTCGGAAGACTTCCTGTTGTATGCACTCTCCAGTCGCTGAATAAGGATGCCTTAAAGAGAATACTTGTAGAGCCGAAGAACGCCATCACAAAGCAGTATAAAAAGCTTCTTTCCTATGATGATGTGGAGCTTGAATTCGATGACAGTGCACTAGAGAAGATATCAGAGCTTGCAATGGAGAAGAAGACAGGGGCTAGAGCGCTTAGAGCCATAATAGAGGATTTCATGCTTGATATAATGTATGAGATTCCAAAGGATGAGAATATCGGAAAGGTAACCATCACAAGGGATTTCATCGAGAAAAAGGGCGGTCCTATAATTGAAGCAAGAATGTAATTTATTGTATTATTTTTATAAATATATGCTATTGATAAATACACTACAATTTTAATATTGGGGGCAATGAGTATATTAAAATTAATACAGAAATTTGTGAATAATTATGCAAGTTTATAGATAAACCTTGTTAAGACTACGTAAAATTTGTGCAAAGTGATAATTGACTTTAAAAATAATCAATAGTATCATTGTATACAATGACAAAGGCGTCAGGTAGTAGAAATGCTACTCTGAGGCCTTTTAAAATAGAAAAAAGATTTTTTGTATCGAGGAGGAAATATTTATGAAGAATTTTAAGCGTACATTAGCACTTGGTGCAGCACTTGCAATGACAACAACAGCATTAGCAGGTTGCGGAGCATCAGATCAGGGATCAACAACAGCAAAGGCAACAACAGCAGCAAATTCAGGTTCAGATAATGCAGCAGCATCAAGCGATGCTAAGTTCAAACTTGGTGGAATCGGCCCTGTTACCGGTGGTGCAGCTATCTATGGTAGCGCTGTTAAGACAGCTATCCAGATTGCAGTTGATGAAATCAATGCAGCAGGCGGAATCAATGGTTATCAGGTAGAATATCAGTTCCAGGATGATGAGCATGACGCTGAGAAGGCTGTTAATGCTTACAATACACTTAAGGACTGGGGAATGCAGATACTCGTTGGTACAGTTACATCAGCACCTTGCGTAGCAGTAGTTGAGGAAACACACAATGACAATATGTTCCAGCTCACACCATCAGGAACAGCTGTAGATTGTATCGCATATGACAATGCATTCAGAGTATGCTTCTCAGATCCTAACCAGGGTAAGGCTTCAGCTCAGTACATCGGTTCAAAGAGCCTTGCTACAAAGGTAGCAATCATCTATGATAGCTCAGATACATATTCAACAGGTATTCATGATACTTTCGTTGCAGAGAGTGCAAATCAGTCATTTGAGGTAGTTGCTGATCAGGCATTTACATCAGATTCAAAGACAGATTTCTCAGTTCAGATTCAGGCTGCAAAGGATGCAGGAGCAGATCTTCTTTTCCTTCCTATCTACTATCAGGAGGCATCTCTCATCCTTGCACAGGCAAAGACAAGTGGTTATGAGCCAAGTGTAATCTTTGGCTGCGATGGTCTTGACGGAATTCTTTCAGTTGAGAACTTTGATACATCACTTGCAGAGGGCGTATATCTTCTTACACCATTCTCAGCAACAGCTACAGATGATCTTACAGTTAAGTTTGTAGAGGCATACAAGGCAGCAGCTAATGGAGAGGTTCCAAACCAGTTTGCAGCAGATGCTTATGATGCAGTTTATGCAATCAAGCAGGCAGCTGAGGCTCAGAATATCACACCAGATATGAGCACATCAGATATCTGTGAAGCTCTTAAGAAAGGTATCACTTCAGTTACATATGCTGGTCTTACAGGTGATGCAATTACATGGGGAGCAGACGGCGAGCCAAATAAGGCTCCTAAGGCTGTAGTTATTAAGTCAGGTGTTTACGAGTTAGCTGAATAATCTATAGTGATATAAATTATTAGTTTCATAACAATACCGCTCTAGTCATTTATATGATGAATAGAGCGGTTTTTTGTATCTAACAGTAAAATACATATACGTTGACAAAAAAATGTGATATGGTATAATTTGGAATATCGAAGGTGCGAGTAAATCATAGTGTGCTTTCGATGGTTGATAAATTATAATCTGAAATGTTTGATGAGATTTCTATGAAAGGAGAATAGTATGAAGAAACGTAATGTAATTGGCTTTTTGTTCTTGGTAGCTTTGATTCTTGTTGGTTGGCCTGGATTAGCAACATTTGCTGAGGAAAACGTGGTTGTCTCTCCTGATGAAAATGAATTAAAATACGATGTTGTTAAAGAGGAAGAGAGAGAAGCTAGAGTTTGCGATGCTATTGATGAGCTTTTAGTAGATCCGATTGAAATATTTGTCCCTTGGTATGGATATTCATTAGAATTATTTGAGGGGAATGTAAAAACTAATGATGGAGAATATCTTTATTGCTATCGAGTTATAGTATCAGATAGAGATGAAGGATATGTTGTTGCTACTGAAAAAGGAGATATATTTACAGCTTGTCCGGGGTATTGTGCAGAAATTGATGATTTTACCAGAAATTATGCATATTCGATGACAGCAAAAGAAATTGATGAATTATTTCATTCGAAGGATATTAATCAAGAGGAATTAATAGAGGAAAAAGATACAGAAACATTAAATGAAAGTGAGGCATTAATTGGAAGTGATATGGATTTATCTGTATCAAGTACAGGCTCTGTTTTGCCTGGAGTTAGTCCACAAATGCAGGGATCATATAATTGTGTTACAGCTGCAGCAAGTAATGTAATGTGGTATTATAGTAATAATTATTATTCGGCTTTGTGTTCAGGATTAACTTTTGATCAAGTGAAGTCGATGATGGCGTCTTTTTATGTTTCTGCTGGCGGCGAAGGAGTTAATAGCAATTCGCCAAGTGCTATATACTGGTATGTAAAAACAAGATCACCGATTAGGAATGTTACAACAAGTGTGAATACATCACCATCAAGTGCATTGCTCATAAATGAGATTGATTCCGGACATCCTTGCATGTTAGGTTTTGCAGCGGGTTCTGTTTCGGATTGGAGTGATCCACATATGACAATGGGATGTGGATATACTTATATTAGTTCTACTCTGTATTCTTGCGTAGTAACAGGTTACCAGAGTTATATAAGAACATTTCCATGGAGTAGCGGAAATGATTGTTTAATTAGTGTTTATGTTTATTAAGATGCTTTAAGAAAAAGAGCATTTTATGATAATAATGAATATGAAAAGATGTAAAAATGATAGGCAAAGGAGAAGTATTTTGAGATGTAAGGCTGTAAAAACAGTGGCAATGTTAGTTAGTGTTTTTTTTGTAATGAGTGGCTGTGCGAAGGAAAATGGAAAAATAAAGCAGACTGAAACGACTACAGTGCAGGATATTACAACCAAAGTAAATCAAACTGAAACGACGGTACTTACGGGCATAGTAACTGAAAGAGTTGAAGTGATTGTGGATGTAAGCGAGCTTGTAATTGAAGCAGGAGATAAAAAAATATATGGAAAGCTTTATAGTCCGAATAATGCAGATAATCTGAAGACTGTTGTATTCTGTCATGATAACAATGGCTCTTTAGAGGACTGGGAAAGAGAATGCAATTACTTTGCAAAGAATGGTTTTGCTGCATATGCCTTTGATTTTTGCGGAGGAAGCAGGGAAGATAGAAGCAGCGGAGCTATCACTGAGATGACCATTACCTCAGAAAAAGAAGACCTTAATGCGGTTTTTTCGTTCTTGAGTGGAATGGATGTGGTCGATAAAGATAATATCTATTTATGCGGCAGAGGCTCAGGAGGGCTTGTTTGTGCTCTTTGGGCAAAAGAGGCGGCAAGTAAGGTAAAAGCCATGGCATTATACTACCCGGCTTTTTCAATGCCTGATGAGTTTAGAGAAAAGTATGGAGCAGCAGATGAAATTCCAGAGGTAACTGATTATTACGGCACGCAGCTTAGCAGAGAATATGTAAAAGAAGCAATGGATTTAGATGTGTTCAACTTGATAGGAAATTATAAAGAAGATGTATTGATAATACATGGTGATGAGGATGAAATAGTTCCATATTCCTATTCTGAAATAGCTGAAAAAACTTATGAGCACTGCGAGCTAATGAAGATGCTTAATGAAGGACATGGTTTCTCTTTAAAGGCAGGAGTAAATGCATATGAAAAGGTGTTTGCTTTCTTTAATGAAGAGGAATAAGTGCCAAAGAGTAAAAATTTAAACGAATTAATAATGAGATCATGACCTATGTTAGTATATTTAATATGCTGACATAGGTCGTTTTTCATAGTAGATATTAGTTTAAGCATATAAAGTTTTACTTGAATAAAAAAATGTATTTTGCTATAATGTGAAACGTATGTAATTATAGTTTAAAATGCATCAATTGGAGGAAATCATATGGATAAAATATTGACGCTGCTCTCAAACCTTGTAAATGGCTTGCAGCTGGGCAGTGTATATGCTATTATCGCATTGGGCTATACTATGGTATACGGTATTGCAAAAATGCTCAACTTTGCTCACGGAGATATTATTATGGTGGGCGCTTATGTGGTGTTCCTTCTCTTCGTTGGACAGGGCTTTAATCCACTTCTTGCACTTGTCATTTCAATTGCAGCATGTACGGTGATGGGTATTTTAATAGAAAAAATTGCTTATAAGCCTCTTCGTAAGGCAGCATCACCACTTGCCGTTCTTATTACTGCAATCGGTGTCAGCTATTTTCTTCAGAACTCAGCTCTTTTGATTTTTGGATCGAACTCAAAGACTTTCTCATCTATCGTAAACCTTCCATCTATCAAGCTTGCTGGAGGAAAAATCACAATAACAGCAATTTCATTAGTGACAATCATTACCTGTATAGTAATAATGATAGTACTTACTACCTTTATCAATAAGACAAAGCCGGGCCAGGCAATGCTTGCAGTGGCAGAGGACAAGGGTGCAGCAACTCTTATGGGCATCAATGTAAATAAGACTATTTCTCTTACCTTTGCAATCGGTTCAGGCCTTGCAGCAGTAGCAGGTGCACTTTACTGCTCAACTTACCCTATTCTTTCACCATACACAGGCGCAATGCCGGGCATCAAGGCATTCGTTGCGGCGGTATTCGGTGGTATCGGTTCAATTCCGGGTGCCTTTATCGGAGGCCTCCTTCTTGGTATAATTGAGATCCTTGCTAAGTACTACATTTCAGCTCAGCTCTCTGATGCGATTGTATTTGGAGTACTTATCGTTGTACTTCTTGTAAAGCCAACAGGTATCTTAGGCAAGAAGATTCAGGAAAAGGTTTAAAGAGGTGACGGATATGGCAGAAAAGAAAGCAGTTGGAAATAAAGCAGCAGATAATAAAAAGGCTGCAGTAAAAGCGCCGGCAAAAGGCGGAATATTTTCTAGTAGGAATTTTAAGGGAGACATCATTACAATAGCTGTGCTTGTCATAGCGTATTTCATTATCAGTAACTTAAAGCTCTCTTCACTTATGACGGGTCTTTTGGTTCCTGTATGTGTTTATATCATAATGGCAATGTCACTGAATCTTACAGTAGGCATTTTAGGAGAGCTCAGCCTTGGACATGCAGGCTTCATGTGCGTAGGAGCCTTTACAGGTGTTATTTTTTCAAGACTTATTCAGAGTGCAGCAATGCCAGAGCTGCTTAAGTTCATCCTTTCAATATTAGTTGCAACCGTAGTAGGAGCAGTATTTGGAATAATCATCGGAATACCGGTACTTAGACTTAACGGAGACTATCTTGCAATAGTAACTCTTGCCTTTGGTGAAATCATAAAGGCACTTCTTAATAATCTCTACGTTGGTAAAACCGCCGATGGAAGCATTGAAATGAATATGTCAGGTTTTAAGAACGTTACTGACTCAGCCGGTAAGTTTGTATCAGGTCCTCTTGGACTTACAAAGATTCCAAAGTATGCAACCTTTGAAATAGCAGTAGTAATGGTTGTTCTTGTATACATTATCTGCTCACATTTTATCCATTCAAGAGATGGACGTGCGGTAATGGCTATCAGAGATAATAGAATAGCAGCAGAGTCAGTTGGTATTAACATTACAAAGTATAAGATGATTGCATTCGTGCTCTCATCAGCCATGGCAGGAGCAGCAGGCTGTCTTTATGCACATAACTATGCAACACTTCAGGCAGTTAAGTTCGATTATAATAAGTCGATTCTCATACTTGTATTTGTAGTACTTGGAGGAATCGGAAATATTAAGGGTTCTATCGTATCAGCGATAATCCTTACCCTATTACCGGAGCTCCTTCGCGGAATCGGTAATTATCGTATGCTCATTTACTCAATTCTTCTTATCGTAATTATGCTCATCAACTGGAGCCCTAAGTCAAGAGTGGTGGTTCAGAGGCTAGGCGCAAAGATAAAAGGAATATTTGTAAAGGAAAAAGCAGCAGTTTAATCATAGAAAAGCTAAAGCTGACTGGAGGAAATTATGGCATATATTGATATAAAACACCTGGGTATCACGTTCGGCGGACTTAAGGCTGTTGATGATTTTAATCTTGAAATCAAAAAAGGCGAGCTGTATGGTCTCATCGGACCTAACGGTGCCGGAAAAACAACAGTATTTAACATGCTTACAGGTGTATATAAACCGAATACCGGCTCCATCGTACTTGATGGACGCGACATAACAGGAATGAAGACCATTGACATAAATAAGGCTGGAGTAGCAAGAACCTTCCAGAACATTCGTCTTTTCAAGGAACTTACAGTACTTGAAAATGTTGAGGTGGCACTTCATAATAAGTATAAATATTCGACCTTTTCAGGAATATTCCGTCTTCCATCCTTCTACAAGGTAGAAAAGCAGATGAAGGAGAGAAGTGAAGAACTGCTTAAGGTTTTTGGACTTGAGGATGCAAAGGATTTTAAAGCTAGCAACCTTCCTTATGGACAGCAGAGAAAGCTTGAGATTGCAAGAGCTCTTGCAACTGATCCAAAGCTTCTTCTCCTCGATGAGCCGGCAGCAGGAATGAATCCTAATGAAACGGCAGAGCTTATGGAGACCATAAGCCTCATCAGAGAAAAATTTGGCGTCACCATTCTTCTTATCGAGCATGATATGAAGCTCGTTGCA
>Ga0247611_10001546_pt1 | contig 40528 bp, 45 predicted proteins | sample 177DNAGHGhighgp2_FD_192422 | JGI IMG/M metagenome (GOLD analysis project Ga0247611, IMG submission 192422) | Sheep rumen microbial communities from Palmerston North, Manawatu-Wanganui, New Zealand - 1770 DNA GHGhigh gp2 | ecosystem: Host-associated > Mammals > Digestive system > Stomach > Rumen... | reverse complement strand
TTCACTTTATAGAGTAATGGATAAAATTATGCTTGGTGCTATGAGTAATATAAATGAAGTAGGATTTTATGAACAAGCAGATAAAATTGTAACTATTCCTCTTGGAGTAATAACTGCACTTGGTACAGTTATGCTTCCACGAGTATCAAATTTAGTTGCAAAAGGTGATAACGAAGCAATATTAAAGTATATTAAAAAGTCAATTAATTTCATGATGTTCTTATCGTTTCCAATGTGTTTTGGAATGATTGCAGTATCAAATGATTTTATTCCACTATTCCTCGGAAGTGGATTTAATAAAACAGCAGTTTTAATTAATTATATATCGTGTATTGTAGTGTTTGCTTCATTTGCAAATGTTATTAGAACACAATATCTTATTCCTAAAGAAAAAGATAAAATATTTACTATTTCTGTATTAGGTGGGGCAGTTATTAATTTACTTTTAAATAGTATATTAATACCTAGATTTCAATCAATTGGTGCATGTGTTGGAACAATAGCAGCGGAATTATTCGTAATGTTATATCAAACGATTAGTGTTAGAAAAGAACTTCCAATTAAAGAATATTTTACTGATATATCATCATATTTTATTAAAGCATTAATTATGTTTATTGTTGTAATTTTGATAAAACAATTAAATATAAATGTTTATTTGAAGGTTGCATTACAAATAATATGTGGATGTATAATATATTTTGTTTTAAATATAAATTATGCAATGAGTTTATTAAGATTTAGAAAGAAGAGTGTGTAATGAAAAAATTATTAAAAAAAATTATTCCAAAGACTATAATTTATAAATATAAATTATATAAAGAGAGTTTAAAATCAAAAATGAATGATAAACAAAGAAGAGAACATATAAGTAATAAATATTATGAAGTATATAATAAAGTATTAAATTGGAATGATCCTAAAACATATTCTGAAAAAATGAATGTTTCTAAATATTTAAACTCTAATAATATAAAAACTAAATTAACAGATAAATATGAAGTTCGTGAATGGATTAAAGAAAAAGTAGGAGAAGAGTATTTAATACCTATAATTGGTGTATATAATAGTTTTGAGGAAATTAATTTTAATGAATTACCTAATCAATTTGTTATAAAATGTTCTCATGATTCAGGTAGTGTTACTATAGTAAACGATAAAAATAATATTGATTATAAAAAATTAGCAAATGATTATAACTTTTATATGAAGAGAAATTTAGCTTTTGAAGAATTTGAAATGCATTATTTAGATATTAAACCAAGAATTATAATCGAAAAATATATGGGTAATGCATTAAGAGATTATAAGTTTTTATGTTTTGGTGGAAAACCATATTTTGTTTGGGTAGATTTTGATAGGTTCGATAATCATAAGAGAAATGTATATGATATGAATTGGAATCTGCAGAGATGGAATCAACGGGATTATGGAAACTATGAAAAAGAAGTATTGCCACCAACATGTTTTGAAGAAATGAAAAGAATTGTAGATGTTTTAGCTAAGGATTTCGACCATGTTAGAGTCGATTTATATGATATTGATGGAAAAGTATATTTTGGAGAGATGACATTTACTAACGGAAGTGGCCTTGAGCCAATTACTCCTTCAGAATATGACTTAAAACTTGGTGAATTATGGAATTTAGATATTAATAATAAGGAATAATTATGATTAAATCAAAAGTAAAATTTATTATTAAATTTATATTAGTAATATTTTGGTTATGTGTTATATTTTTCTTTTCACATGCTAATTCTAATGAATCTACAAATCAAAGTATCGAAATAACAAAAACAATAGTAACTTTTTCTGTTAAAACTTTAAATAGCATCCATGCTACTAATATAGATGCTAGTGATGAAAATATTAATAATATTATTGATAACATTCATCCTTTTATTAGAAAAATTGGTCATTTTAGTGAATATTTTATATTAGCTATATTAGTTTTATTGATGATTAAAGAAACAAATCTAAATTACTATTATATATTTACTATATTATTTTGTTTATTTATGGCCATATTCGATGAATCACATCAATTGTTTATAGAAGGAAGATCAGGTAATTTTATTGATATTTTAATTGATACATTTGGTTCGTTAATGTATTTAATTATTAATAAGACATATTACTTAATAAGAAAGAAATAAATGCCAAATATTGGCTTTTTATTTTTTTTATATTTTCACATACTAATAAGGGTGAAGTAGCTATGAAGATAAATAAGTACATTTTATTGTTTATTATGTCATTTTTAATGCCTATATATGTTTTTGCTTATTCTAATAAAGTAGTATTAGGAGGACAAAATGTTGGTATAGCAATACAAAGTGATGGAATACTTGTTGTTGGTTTTTATAAAATAAATAATACTTTAAATAATTCTAAGTTAAGCGTTGGTGATTATATTGTTAAAGTTAATAATATGGAGGTTAATACAGTAGATGATTTAATTGATGCTATCGAAAAGGATGTAAATAATAATAAAGTGGATATAATGTATAGACATAATAATCAATTAAAAAATACTGTTATAGAACTGGAAAAATCTAATGGGGTATATAAAACAGGATTATATGTTAAAGATAGTATAAAAGGACTCGGTACATTAACATACATAGATCCAGAAACAAAAATATATGGTTGTTTAGGACATGAAGTAGTAGAATCTACAACTAATTCAAAAATAGAAATAAAATCAGGTAATATTTTTAAAGCGTTAGTAACATCTATTACAAGAAGTAGTAATGGAAATCCAGGTACAAAAAATGCTAAATTCTTTTCTGATAAAATATATGGAAATGTTAACAAAAACATTGAACAAGGTATATATGGTAAGTATATAGGGGAAATAGATGATGATAATTTAATCGATGTTGCAAATACAAGTGATGTTAAAAAAGGTGAAGCATATATTTATACTGCATTAGATGATAATCAAGTGAAAGAGTATAAAATCAATATATTAAAAATTGATGAAAAAAATAAAGTTAAAAATTACTTTTTTGAAGTAATTGATGATGAATTATTAAATAAAACAGGTGGTATAGTTCAAGGTATGAGTGGTTCACCAATTGTGCAAAACAATAAAATAATTGGAGCTGTAACCCATGTTTCAGTAGATTCGGTAAAAAAAGGATATGGTATATCTATTATAAATATGCTAAAAACAGGTGAAAACAATACTAAATAATTAATAAACTCTTTAATATAATAATAAAATATGATATATTTATTATTGTATAGTAGGAGTGAAGATTATGAATGATAATTATTTTACTGAAATGAAAAGATGTAAAACTGATTGGTTAGATGATATCTTTTATGGAACTAAAGAGTCAAAAGGAACTAGAAATGCAGTTGGAGCGATTAAGTTAGTTTTATTTGATGATTATTCTGTAGTACCAGATGGAGTTGATATTGGAGATAAATATGAATTTATTTCATCGAGATTTGATGGACGTGCAAAAGCAAAAATGCTACAAAGTATCGATTTAATTCAAATTTTATGCCACTATGCAATGGCTTCTTTTGGTGTAAGTGAAGCTAATTTTACTTTAAATGAAGCTTCGTTTAATTATTATCGTTCAAATAACAATATAAATAGGGGATATTCAAAAGAATTTATTATTGAGTTTGTTTCTTATGCACTTACTGAAAGTATTTATGGTGCATATATGTTAGTTGCATCTAATAAATATATTAGAGAAGATTTACTAGATGCTTTAATTGAAGAAAGATACATTGAAGGTAAGGAACACGAGCTAAATACATTTAATGGAATATTAACTAATCCAATGATAGATGATAATTTAAAACAAAGATTTTACTATGCATTTAATAATTTAGATAACGATTTCTTTAAAATAAAAAGAAGAGACTCTGAATATGTCTCTTTTGAACAAGATTCTAGTGTTTACTAGGTCTTTTTTATTTAGCAAGTAGAGGAAGAATAAATGATCCAACTACTGAAATAACCATTATTATAATCATTACCCATACAGCTATTTTTTGTGCTTTCTTACTCATTGTTTTTACATCTCCTTAATTTATATGTATATTTTATCATAATTTCTTTTTTTAAACAATATAGTTTTATGAAAGGAATTATTATGATTAAATATTTTAAAAGACATGGAGTACTTTTAACTTTTTTATGTGTTTTATTCTTAATTAGTATATTTATTGGTATTTTATTATATGTAAAGAGTAGTAATGATTCTAAAATATATATTAGTGATTTATTAACCAATATTAAAGAAGATTTATTAAATACAAAAGCAAATAATATTTTTAGTCATTTATTAATCTTGGTTATTATATCCATTTTTTCATTTACTGCTTTAGGTTATTTTTCAGGTATTATTTATTTATTTTTTGAAGGAATATCCATAGGTTATACCATTTGTGCATTAACAGCTAATTATGCCTTAAAAGGTCTATTATTTGGCTTTTTATACAATATAATTTTCAAGTTTATTTTTATTATTATATATATAATTTTCTTATTAAAATTATTTGATTTAATTAAGTTAATTGTCAATTATTTTATTTTTAAAAGATCATATACTATTAAAAATAATTTAAAAAGAATAATATTTTCAATAATTATATTAATTCTTATAATACTTATTAATGATATAATTATCTATTTTTTAACCAATTTCTTACTAAAACTTATTATAAATGTGTTATAATACTTATGTTTATGTAGGTGGTTGATTTGGAAACAGTAGTTGTTGGTATATCTGGTGGAGTAGATAGTGCTGTTGCTGCATATTTATTAAAAAAAGAAGGCTATAATGTTATAGGCTTATTTATGCGTAATTGGGATGCTGCTTTAAACAATGATATTGAAGGAAATCCTACTTTTAATGAAAATATATGTCCACAAGAACAAGATTATAATGATGCATTAGAATTATGTAATAAATTAGGTATAGAATTACATAGAGTCGATTTTGTTAAAGAATACTGGGATGATGTATTTACATATTTTTTAGATGAGTTAAAAAAAGGTCGCACTCCTAATCCGGATCTTATGTGTAATAAATATATTAAATTTGATTTATTTATAAAAGAAGCTAAAAAATTAGGAGCAGATTATATAGCAACTGGTCACTACGCAAGAAAAGAAGGAAATAAACTTTTAAGAGGTATTGATAGTAATAAAGATCAAACTTATTTTTTAGCACAAGTTCCTCCAGCTAATTTTAAAGATGTATTATTTCCAATTGGTAATCTATTAAAAACAGAAGTAAGAAAAATCGCTGAAGAACAAGAATTTAATATTGCTAATAAAAAGGATTCTACTGGTATTTGTTTTATTGGTGAAAGAAATTATCAAAAATTTATTCATAATTATTTAAAACCAAATCCTGGAGATACTATAGATGTTAAAACAGGAAAAGTAATTGGAAAGCATACTGGTTTAATGAATTATACTATTGGACAAAGAAGAAATGTTGGTATTTCAGGAAATGAAGAAAGGCATTATGTATGTGGTAAATCAGTTAAAAATAACATCTTATATGTCGCATTTGGTGATGATAATGAATACCTAATGAGTGATGAATGCATCATTTCAAACGTTAATTTTATTTCATCAACTCATCCAACGTTTGCTCTAGCTAAGTTTAGATATCGTGGTGAAGATCATCCTGTAGAATTGGAATATTTAGAAGATGGATGTATAAGAGTTAAATATAAAGGTCTTGCTAAATCGGTTACACCTGGACAAGCGTGTGTATTATATTTAGGTGAAGAATGTATTGGCTCTGGAATTATTGATCAAGTATTTAAAAACGGTGAAAAACTATGGTATTTGTCTGATTAATTAAATATTTAGAAAAAAATTAGAAAATTGTTGTCTTTTAATTGACATGTAAAGTAAAAATTAATATAATAGAAAATGTAAAAATGAAGGGAAGAGTAGCTTATGAAAAAATTAAATGAACTATTTCAAAATTTAGGAATTTCTAAAGTAAGATTAGCAAAATACTTAGGAGTATCAAGACAGATGGTTTACAACTATCTTGAATTTGATGATATTAATAAATGGCCTAAAGAAAAGAAAATATTATTATTTAAATTATTAGGTGTTGAAAGTGAAAAAGAAATTTCTAATATTGTTATAAATACTGATTATATTATGGGAGTAGAGAATAGATTAAATCAAGGAGTAAAAACTGCTAGTGATGCTGAAAACTTCTTAGATTTAAGAGGATTAGATAGAGATGCTCAAAAACTAATTCCAGAAATGATTGAATTACTAAAAGATAGATTAAGAGATGAAGAGAAGGGGAAGGAAAACTTTAAAGCCTTCACATATCTATATCATATGTTACAATCTATGAATAATGTACCAGAAATGAAATATTTATTTGGTTATTTTAGTAAAACAATGGGCTTTACTAATCCAGAAGAATATGTATTTGATGAAGATAAACAATATATTTTTGAAGGAATACTTTATACTGCCCTAACCCTTTATAATAATGGGGGAGCCTCACGTACAAAATTAAAAGAGTCTCATAAACGTTGGATAAAAGATATTGAAGTAAAAAAAGAAGAACAACAATCTCGTACACAACAATTAAATACAGTAAAATTACAAGCATTAGCTGAACTTGGTTATTCTGAACTTAATACTTCTAATGCTGAAGAAGTAATTGAAAAGATGGCAGAGATTGAATCAAGAAAAGTATAAAAATCGTAGATTTAAATTAGCAATCGAAATTAGTTTGGATGGATAATCTATCACCTCGATTGCTAATTTTTTTTATATTATTATTTAGATAATAATATTATTAAATATATATATATACATAATTTAACAATATAATTATTTATAAATTTAAATAATTATAAATTTTTATATATAATAATATTTTTAATATTTAGTATATAGTAGTAGTTATTATAAATTATATTTAAATGTCAATTTCTTTTTCTATATAAATATTACTATATTTAAGTATAATACTCATAAGAAAATAATATATATTATGTTAACCGATAATAATTAATCGTTATTATTGTTTTACCTCTACTCTAAATAATAAGAATAAATAAAGAAAATAATAATCCTATTACTATCCATATCTTATTATTATATTTTAAAACTTCTGGTAATATTTCTTTAATACTAATTGTTATCATTAAACATCCTATAGCATAAAAAATTATATTTAAAATATCTATGTTTATTTTTTCTTTAAATATTAAGTAGAATAATAATGCTCCAAAAACTTCTGATAATCCTGCAATTAATGTATAAATTAATGATTTTACCCTATTATTACTTCCAAAATATATTGGTATTGCAATTGATATTCCTTCTGGTATATTATGTGCCATTATTGCTAAAGAAAGCTTAAATCCTAAATTAAAATTAGATAAAGTAGTAAAAAAGGTAATTATTCCTTCTAATACATTATGAAATATCATACTAATTGTGTTTAATACCCCTACTCTATATAAAGAATTGCTAATTTTTAGCTTATTATTTAATCTATTTATTATAATTAATATAATTACTGGGATTGCTATTAAAATTGTTAAAAATGTGCTCAAATTATGTTTTAAAAATATATATTTTAATGGAATAGGAATTAGTTCCTTTATGCTTATAAGAATCATTACTCCCATAGCAAATGATAGTAATATACAAATATATTTATCTATATTTTTAGATCTAATATAAGTAAATAAATAACCTAAACAAGTTGATATACCTGCAATGCTTGTAAGCATAAAAGAGGTAAAAATTTCCATGATATCACCTATTAATTATATGTATTTATCGTTATATTTAGTCAATAATATTTATAGGAGGTAAGTATTATGAAAAGAAATAATAATAGCTCTAATTCTAGAAATAATAAGTGTAATCGTTCTAATTCTAGAAATAATCAAAATAACAGAGCAAATAAAAACAATAATAACTAATATTATTGTATGTGACTACGTGGATGAGTATCATCGTAGTCTTTTTTTATTTTATCATTTACAACATGTGTATATATTTCAGTTGTTACTATACTTGAGTGCCCAAGCAATTCTTGAATTACTCTTAAATCTGCTCCGTTAGCAAGCAAATGTGTAGCAAAAGAGTGCCTTAAAACATGTGGTGATACTTGTTTTTTTATACCAGCTCTTTGACATTCTTTTTTTAGTATTTTAAAAAATCCTTGTCTAGTAATTGGTTTTTTAGCATTTGATATAAACAAATACTCACTTTGTTTTAATTTTAATATTTTACCTCTAAATTCATTTATATATAATATTAAATATTTAGTTGCTATATCATTTAAAGGTACCATTCTTTCTTTACTACCCTTACCCATTACTCTAATTATATTATTATTTAAATCAATATTTGAAAATCTTAAATTTATTAGTTCTGATATTCTAAGACCAGTTGCATATAATGTTTCTAACATAGCTTTATTTCGATATGAATATTCATCTGTTAATTCAATATCTAATAGTTTGTTTATTTCATCAACTGTTAGAAATTCTGGTAATTTTTTTGGTAATTTTGGTACACTTACATTTTCAGCAGGATTTATTTTTATATCTTCATTAAGTACTAAAAATGAATAAAAAGAATTAATTACAGTTATATGATGGGCAATGCTTCTTGGATTTAAATTTGATAAAGTATTAATATATTTAATTAAATCTTTATAAGATATTTTTATTATATCTTCTTTAAAAAAACTGTATAAATCTTTTAGATCGTTTTCGTAACTTAATATAGTATTATTTGATAATTTTCTTTCATATTTTAAGTAATCTAAATATTTATTTATATAAATCATACGCATCTACCCTATTTAAATTATATTAATGTTTAAATCTTTTTGCAAGTTTTTTAGAAGCGTAATTTACTGATTTAACAACTCCATTAGTTTTGATACCTTTAAGAGTTTGTTCAATGCTTTCAGTTTTATTTAAATGTGTTAAATAATTCATTATTTCATTTGAATCAATTTTTCCATCTAAATATTTTTTTAATGATATAGGAAACTGTTGATATGATTTTTTTATTGTTTCTAATTTAATTAATAAGTTGTCATTTTCTATAACATCTATAAAATCATTATTAAAATTATAAATGTTATTTAATTCTTCGAACGAACCAGAAACAATATTATCTATTTTTTTTGGATTTTCTGCAAATTTCATTCTTGTATCACCTAAATATGATAAAGAACATAACATAGTTAATAATTCTTTTTTATTTACTAATTCTTTATTTAATAAATAAGCTGCCATTTTTAATGCGTTTTCCCTATTTATTTTAATAGCTTCATTTAAACCGTCTGTGCTTTGTATTGGATAAACTACCTTTTGAAATCTTCCTGGCATATAAAAACTATCCCAATAATATAAGTGATTTTGTAAATCTAATCTTTCTATTGTTCCAATTTTAAACGTATTTCCATTTTCTTCTATATTACTTAGGTATGTAATACCAGTACTTCCTTTTAATAATTCATTATCAGTATTCTTAAAGTAATAAGATCCAATCATTGAATAATCATTCTTATTAATCTCCATGTTTTCTAAATGCCATTTCTTTAAATTGTCTACTACTAGTATTAAATCTATTTGTGGTTTATCTTTTTTAGAATACCCATTTTGTTTTACAATTCCTGACCCATAGCCGTATGCTGCTATTACATCAGGTCTATTCTTTAAAAAATCAATTATTTCTTGTTTCATATATATCACCTACTTTTTTAATCTTCTAGTTATAATATCATAATAATTTAAACTATTATATAACTCAAAAAAAACAATATTTCCCATATAACGCATAGATTTATTTGAAATAATAACTGTATTATTTGTATTATCCAATTTGTTATTAAGAATCATTAAGTTATAATCATATTTATTTTTCGTTATAATAAGCCTTGAACCGACGTTATAATCGCTTTCATCACTATGATAATCTACAATATTATCATGAAATAATTTATGCTCACCTAAATCATTTAAATCATTTTTAATATTCTCGTATAATTTTTCTATAAGTAAATATAAATTTTCATCACTAAGGTTTATATTAAACACAGCTGGTTGTTCATTATTACGTATGGATATTAATAAATCATTATCTAATGTAAGCAAAAAAGATAATAAATCACCTTTTTCATTTATTATTTGTATTCCATTTCCAATATCTGTTCTTCTTCTTACAATATCTATCATGTAAAAACCTCCTTTTCAAAAAACATAAATAATATTATATCACAAATATCTGTGATATAATATAAAAAGGTGATAAAAAATGGAATTATTAGCTAATAATTATAGACCTACAAAATTAAAGGAAATTATTGGTCAATCTCATTTAATTGGCGACAATAAGATATTAACTAATTTAGTGAAGAATAAAAAATTATTTTCAATGATTTTGTATGGTAAACCCGGTATTGGTAAAACATCAATTGCTTATGCAATTGTAGCTGAATTAGAAATAAGATATCGTTTTTTAAATGCCGTTATTAATTCAAAAGCAGATTTTGAAGTAGTAGTTGAAGAAGCAAAAATGTATGGTGAAATGGTTGTAATAATGGATGAAATTCATCGTCTTAATAAAGATAAACAAGATTTATTACTTCCTTATTTAGAAAACGGTCTAATCATATTAATTGGGCTTACTACATCAAATCCATACCATATTATTAATCCTGCTATTAGATCAAGGTGTCAAATATTTGAATTGCACGAATTAACATGTGATGATATAACATCAGGATTAAAAAACATTGCTAAAAAAGAAAAAATTAAAGTAGATAATAAAACATTAGAATTTATTGCAAATGCTTCATCTGGGGACTTTAGAAATGCTATAAATTTATTAGATGTTGCTGTTTCAGCAACTAGCGATAATAAAGTAACTATTGATTTAGTTAAGAGTATTAATTCTAAGCCAGTATTCTTTGCAGATAAAAACGGAGATGGCCATTATGATGTACTTTCTGCTTTTCAAAAGTCTATTAGGGGTTCTGACGTTAATGCGTCTCTTCATTATTTAGCACGTTTAATTGAAGAAGGCGATTTAGATTCAATTTTTAGAAGAATGAGTGTTATTGCATATGAAGATATTGGACTAGCAAATCCATCAATTGGGCCAAAAGTTATGGCGGCAATCGAAGCAGCAGAACGTGTTGGTCTTCCAGAAGCTAGAATACCTTTAGGAACAATTGTAACTGAAATGGCTTTATCTCCTAAATCTAATTCTGCTCATTTGGCGTTAGATAGTGCTCTAAATGATATTAGATCTGGAAATACAGGCAATGTTCCGAATAATATAAAAACAACATCTCCTGATTATAAATATCCTCATAACTTTAAAAATCATTGGGTTAAACAAAACTATATGCCTGAAAATCTAAAAAATAAAAAGTATTATGTTCCGGCTCATAATAAATATGAAGATAATTTAAATAAATTGCATTATGAAATAACAAAAGAGAATTAATTAATTCTCTTTTAAAATTTTATTAATAACATAATAAGCACAATATATTCCAGCAGTTGATGGCACCAATGATGTTGAACCATTTACTCTATCCTTAATTTTAATAGGTATTTCACTTGAATATATTACATCTAGTTTCTTTATTTTTTCTTCTTTTAGTAGTTTTCTCATAATCTTAGCTAATGGATCATAATTAGTCTTGTAAATATCTATAATTTGTAGTTTAGTTGGATCAAACCTATTACCAGTACCCATACATGATATAATTGGAATATTATTTGATTTAGCGAATTTTATTAATAATACTTTTGTACTTACTGTGTCACAAGCATCAATAATAAAATCATATTTATTATTAAGTGTTTTATCAATATTATCCTTATCAATAAATTCTCTAATAGTATTTATATTAATATTTGGATTTATATCTAATAATCTATCTTTAAAGGCATCAACTTTATATTTTCCAATATTTGAATGTAATGATATTATTTGCCTATTTAGATTAGATTCTTCAATTTTATCATGGTCTATTATTGTAAAATTTTCTATGCCAATTCTTGCAAGTGTTTCAAGCGCAAAACCGCCTACTCCACCTACTCCTATAATTAAAATTTTACATTTATTAATCTTGTTTAATTGTTCCTTAGATATTAGTTTTAGTAAACGATCATACATATAATCACCCACAAAAAAGTCAAAGGACGGTCCATAAGTGATAAAACCCCGATTAACTCGTAGGTGGGTGTCACATGATTTGCTTTAGGATTCCCAGTCAAGCTGGGCATTCAACACCACAAATCGAATTAGACTCCCTTATATTCACTTTGGCGGTTTTTATAAAAAACGAACCAAAAATCCTTTGACAACTTTATTATAGCATAGAATTTTAAATAGTCAATAATTGACTTAATCAAATTTAAGTTTTATAATTATAATGTGGTGTTTGGAAATGTTTAAAGAAAGAATAGATAGAGTTTTAAAATATTTTTATAATAATCAAGATATATGGATATATTCTGTAAAAGATGTTGATGAGAATAATAATGAATTATATAAATACTATTCTTTATTTTTGAAAGATAAAGTACCTGTTATTATTGATTTAGATAATCCAATTGAAACACTACAAAACATTGATATAAAACTTAATGAAGTAAAAGAAGGAACTAAAGATTATTTAATATTCATGGCTTATAAGGATTGTGCAGAAAGAAATCTTATAAATAAAATAAAAAGATAACAATTTGTTATCTCTTTTTTTGTGTTGTGATATCAGCATCGTCTAAAATAGATTTAAATCTTTCTGATACTACAACATAATTTTGGTATATTTCTAATATATCTGCTACATGGAATGTATTTTTCTTTGGATTATAGTAAAAATAGTAATTTCCATTCTTATTATCACCTACTATATTAAAAATTAATGAATATTCTAAATTTTCTTTATTTTTTATTGTGTATATTTGAATTCTATTAAATACTGGACTGTATGCTTCATTATAATTGTTTACATTCGAATTATTTCTATTTAATTCTGGGAACATTATTTCTAATATTTCTTTTATTATTACAATTTGTTCACTATATTCTCTATTATTGAATGAAGTTTTTATTTCGTTAGCACTAAATATTTTAGGAAATAATGTAACTAATTTATATGCTATATATTTATTATTAATAAACTTTTCTTTATCGTTTAAATCGATTAGTCTTGTTCTATCTATAAAGTGATATGATAGTTTTGTTAATAAATGATTAAAATTACTAGGATCTCTTTTTTTAATTTTTTTAACCAAAGCGTTTGTTTTATCTAAAATTGCAACAACACTATTGTAATCATATTCACTATATTTAGTATTTTTCTTCATTTCTTTAGACCAATTTGTATATGAAAAGTTTTCAATGTGATAAATACTATCACATATTGACTTTAACCATTCTTCATAATTAAAATCATCAATATGTGAGAAAACATTATATTCTATATTTGTTATATTACTTATTTTTTTACCTACATTTAAACATAATAAATTAATCCAATCATCTATATCGTTATTAGAAAAATCGTTTAATGTTACATCATCTAATGATAATATTTTATTATCTTTATTTAAGAAATTATATAACGACATATAAAAATTAGTATGTTCAGCAAGGATTTCATGATACCATTTATTGTTTTTTATTCTTTCTTTTAACATTAAGAAAGCAGCATCACCATATTGTAGAGAGAAACCATCTATTTTTTGTTTTTTATCATTATATTCATAGTAGAATTCAAGATAACCTATTTCTTTATCTATTTTTCTTGTTTCTTCTTCAGTTAAAAGTGACGGTTTAATTTCTTCGCCTTCATATAGCTGTTCTAAAATTCCTTCTTTATTTCTTTTTTTATATGGTATTTTCGATGCAAAATGATGAACTTTCATACCTTCTTTAATATATGGTAAGTCTGCCGATAATAGATTAAAATAAGCTTTATCGCCATCATATACTACAAGTAACCAATGAAATACATCAATTTTTTGCCCATCTAGTTCAATTGTTTCACTATCATTAATAGTATTTATTAGTTTTGATTTTATTCCTACACTTTCGTATGCTTTATGAAGAATATATGATGCTGATCTACATATAACTTCCCAGTTATCTCCTTTTTTTCTTCCGTACATAGAATTATATATATTATTGACCTGTTCAAAATCTAAATTTAACTCATCTAATTTATTGCCAACAGAAAAGAAAAAATCAGTATCTTTTGATAAATATTTCCCTAATTCAAGATATATATATCTAATTTTATATATAGTTGGCCATTCATCTTTAATATCTTTAGTTACAAGATTAATTAATTTATCAATTTCCATAACTAACACCTATGATAATTATAACATGCAAAAAAAATAATGTAAATTGATTACATTATCTTATTTTACAGTATTTCTGCTTGAGCATTTGGTGGAATTGTTATTGTTTGATTATTATTTACATTAGAAGTATTAACGCCAGTAGCATTAGTATTTAACGTTGTGTTGGCAACAGCACTTTGATTTGCTTGTCCTTTAAGTGGCCAAACATGATCAACGTTGCAACTTTGTGAATATGGTGCTGGATTAGGTTTATCAAGCTTTATTATCATTGGCAATTTAAATGCACCACCAAAACCTACACAATTTCCTGGTTGTAATATCTTTTGCTTTTCAATTACGTCTTGAGAAATATTAGGAAGCATAGTTCTAATATATTCTATGTCTTTAGGGTGTGTCATTTTAAATATTAAGAAGTTAGAACATTGAGATATTACGGTTTCGGATATTTCAACAGGTCTTTGTGATATAACATTTAGAAGAACTCCATATTTACGACCTTCTTTAGCAATCCTTTCAAAGATATTATATCCTATTAAGAATGTGTCAGCATCTTTAGAAACATATCTATGTGCTTCTTCTAAGAAAAGATGGAAAGGTATTGAAGCTCTTTCTGGTCTTTTTTTAGCAAATTCAAAGAAGAATCGTGACATTATTTTAACTAGTATTTTTGCATATGTATCATCAATGTCTTCTAGATTTATATTTATAATTTGTGCTTTTTTATTATCATCATTTAATACTAATGAAGAGATATATTGATCATTTGTTATATATTTTTCTACATCAAAGAAACTTCCTACAAAAGAATTTAAAATTGATGATAATCTAACTTTTAATATTATTGCGTCATCATATAATGTTTGATTGTGTAAAAAACCTTCCGAAATAAGAGTGAACTCTAATGCTTTTGAAAAATCTCTTAGTGTATAAAATGCGTTTTCTGGTTCTTCAGTTGCTTCTAAATCTTCATTTAAAAATTTTAATATATACTCATTAATTAGTACCGCTTCACCAAAATTTCCATGAGAATCGATTTCAAAACATTCTGAGAAATTTCTTGTATACCCTAAACCTTGCACTGTTGCATCAAAATTAAACTCATTTGTATGACATACTTCAATTATAGTAAATATTTCATTTTTCTTTTCTTTTGCGGTTTCATTACTATATAAAATTGCAAGTAATGCTTTGGCAATTAAGTGATTTTTATAAGCGTTTACTCTTTCACTTTTTTCTGAAAATATTTTAGCAAGTTTTAATGTTCTTTCTAAAATAGGTATTTGGCTATGATTATCACATTGTAATAGTAATGTATAATCATCTAGTGTAAGTAAATGTGTTGGTACTTTTAAATATTTATCACCCGGATCAGTTGGATTTGTGGTAATAAATTTATAACTAAATAATGGATTTATTTTATTTATTTCTCTAAATGCTGTTTTATATTCACCGTATGCATCAAAGATGAATATGTTGGCGTTATATGGTACACTTTTTGGGTTTGAAAACATATTTTGTACTAAACGTGAAACACCCCAAGATTTACCTGAACCAGTATTACCAAATATAGCAAAATGATTGGCAAATATATCATTTATTTTAACACATACATCATAATCTTTATAAATAGAAGATTTTCCTATATAAAGAGTAGTTTCGTCATATACACCCATTAATTCTTTTAATTCAGAGTCGTTTACTGTTCTAATTTTTGACGATAAAAGTGGTTTTCTTATTACACCTGATACATATCTATTATCTAAAAATTCACCTAAAAATCTAATTTTTATTGTATCGCCGTTAACTTCCTCTACTTCACCTAATATACGTTGATTTTCAGCTTCAAAAACAACGTTCATATTCATTACGTCAGTATCTTGTCCCTCTAAAAGATTAGCCTCAACATGAGCTTCTCCCTCAGTAATATATTTAATCTTACCAAACATATTAGCCAACTCCTTGTATTATTGAAATAATTATAACATATAAAAAAAGAAACTTCTATATAAATTATAGAAATTTCTTTTCTTATTTTAGGCTTATTAATGTATTTAAATCAATGTTGGCATCATTTTTAAATTTATTTGCATATTTATTAATGTTACCTACCCATGATTTACTACCTGGATTATATTTTTTTGCTATTAATTCAACAGTGGTTAATCCTTTTCCATAATAATACTTTGACATCATCTTAACATATGATAAAACGCCAAATTCAATATTGTTATACTTAATTAATCCATGTGATGACATACCACCATAAATATTGTTACATTTTAACATATATTTTGAATTTAAATTACCACTTTCTATATAAGCAATAGATGCAAGCACTTCATAATCCACATTTTTATAAACTTTCGAAAAATAATTAATTAATCCATAAATATAATCTTTTGAATGCTCTTTCGCGTTAATATATTCTTGTTTAAATAATTTATTGTTAGTTTTTCTCAAATTGAATAAATAATCTATTATATTCATATCTAAATTATCATATAATGTATTTGTATTACCTATATCTTTTTTATTTAGAGTAACACCATTATTATCATTTATAATAGAGTCTTTTAGATCAGAGATAGATATACCAAACATATTACTATAAAAATTAAATATTTCGTTGTTCTCATTAATAAAACTAACTATATCCTCTTCTAGATTATATTCATTAACGGTTTGTAGTGCTATTACATTACTTGTTTCAGTTGTTTTTGTTTTAAGTATTGTTTTAGAATTGCCACAAATTGTTATAATTACAAGTAAAAATGTAATAATACGTACAATCATTTTTCTTTTGAGCTCTGAAATATTTTTCATAGTTATAACCCCCATTTATCCTCTATCATAGAAGATATACTAATTATATCATATTTGATACAAAAAGTCAAATTATCGCCTCCAAAAGTACAACAACACTACAATGTAATTATATGAAATTAGGCATTAAAATATTTATTTTATTTGCTTTTTATTATATTGTAATATATAATTTAGGTATTGGAGGTATTTATATGAATAAAGATAAAATCAACAATCTTAAAGGAAAAGGAAAAGGTTTCTTTGCTGAATTTAAAGCGTTTATCTTAAAGGGTAATGTAATGGATATGGCAATTGGTGTAATTATTGGAACAGCTTTTGCTGGTATTGTTACAGCACTTACAACTGATATTATCAATCCGTTAATTAATGGTATTGGTGGCGCTGAAGTTGGTGGCGAACTTAAGATTTATGGTGGACAAGTAATTAAATATGGTGATTTTATAACAGCAATAATCAATTTCTTAATCATGGCGTTTGTTTTATTTATTCTACTTAAAATAGTAAATAAGATAATGGCTATTGGCAAGAAAAAAGAAGAAGAACAAAAAGCTGCAGAAAAAGCTGCTGATATAGTATTACTTGAAGAAATAAGAGATTTATTGAAAAAGAATAATAAATAAAAAAAGAGTTTAAAACTCTTTTTTTTATATCCATCTAGCTATATATATGTTTCTTGTTTTTCCTTCTTCATATTTATCAAATATTCCTAGAATACTATTAATTAGTTTTTGAAGTAAATCATTTTTATCCTCAATTCTAATTCTAGATAATTCATATTTCATTGTTTTTCTAAATATGTAATCATCGATGTACTTAGCAAGAACCATATCGATTTGTTCTACTTTTTTAATAGAAACAGAATCTAGTGGATTGACAGAGAATATATATTCGCGATAAATTTTAATCAGCGAAGCTGTAAAATTATCGTCTTCGAAATAATCGAAATTAACAATTTTATAAAAGTTAGGACAATGATCTAAAATTTGCTTGCTATTATCCATTTTGCTTACCTACCTTACTATATATAAATTATAATATATTTATCAGTTATTGTAAAGAAAATAAAAAGACTTTTTTAAAAAAGCCTTATAACATCTTGAATTGTAACAATTATTAAGAGAATAAATATTAATATAAATCCAGCAAGATGAAAATATCCTTCAACTTTTTGATTCACCTTTTTACCACCACGTATTAATTCAATAAGAACAAATAATACATGACCGCCGTCAAATGCTGGGAATGGTAAGATATTTACAAAACCTAGATTTATTGATAAAAACGCTATTAAATATACTAATTGCTCCATACCCATTTTCGCTGAATCTGATACAACTGTATAAATTCCAACTGGACCTGAAAGAGATTTAATTGATATTTTACCAGTAATTAATCCACCAATTGTTTTAAACATTGATTCATATATTGTACCAAATTTTTTAAATGCATAATTCAATGCGTTTAAGAAACCATACTTTTTAGTATTACTAGCTTTAATACCAAAATAGTTTACTTCAATCTTTTCTCTTTCTGTTTTTTCTGGTGTAACTTTTAAATCTTCAATATTTCCATCTTCATGTCTAACTTTTATATCAAAGATATTGTCATCATCTTTCATTATTAATTCTATTTGAGCTGTATCCCAACTACTTGTAGTGTGATTATTAACTGAAATAATAGTATCATTTGCCCTAATTCCTGCTTTAGCTGCTGGAGAATTATCTTCGACACTTTCTATTACTGGATCAAATGAAGAACCACCCCAAATTAAAGCTACAGTAAACAAAAGTATAAAAGCAAGGATAAAATTCATTGTAACACCTGCACAAAGAATTAATAACCTTTGCCACCATGGTTTATTGCACATAAATTTGTCTTTTTTTACTTTCTTATCGTCTTCTTCTACTTCGCCAGCCATTTGAACATAGCCACCAATTGGTAGTGCTCTAATTGAATATTGAATCTTGTCTTTACCCATATGTTTATGGATTAATGGTCCCATACCAATTGAAAATTCATAAATATGTACTCCACATTTTTTTGCAACTATAAAGTGTCCAAATTCATGGATTGTAACTAATATTCCAAGTATTAATAAGAATAACAGTAAATATAAAAACCACATAGTAAATCCTCCTTAAAATAGTATTATTATTACTAAATAAACTAAACTAGTAAATAATAAACTATCCATTCTATCTAATACACCACCATGTCCTGGTATAATATTAGAAAAATCTTTTATATTATTTTCTCTTTTTATCTTACTAAACAATAAATCGCCAATTTGACCTGATAAACTAAGTATTAAAGTAATTACTATTAGATATATTATGTTAATTTGGTTATTAATAAATATTAAATAAAATATTGTACCTGCAACTATACCAAATATATTTCCAGCAATAGTACCTTCTAATGTTTTATTTGGAGATATTTTGGAAAACTTATGTTTTCCTATTGCTTTTCCAATAAGATAAGCAAATATATCATTAAAACATACAATTACTATTAAATATAATAAAACTATTTTATTAGTTAAAACTATTACATTTAATGTTGATATTGCAAGTCCTACAAATAGAATAAATCCGATTAAACCAAAAGCATCGGAAAGCAAATATTCTTTTTGATACTTTGGTATTAAACTTGGCAACGTGAGTAATATTAAAGGTATTAATAAAGAAATATATTTAAAACCTAAATAATAATTAGCTATGACACTATTTAAAACGACGACAGCTATCATAGACACTAACCCTAAAATAATTACTATGCTAGGATATTTCTTTAAGAAAACTATTTCTTTATAAGCTAATACAGATATTAATGACATAAAAATAATAAATGGATAACCACCAGGAATAAAGAATAAAGTAAATAATGCAACCACTATTATGCCACCAATAAGTCTCTTTTTCATTATCATCACCTATTTAAAAGTATACTACTTTATTTATATTAAAACAATAAAATTCATGCTGGTTTACTATAATTATACTAAATAAATAAAAAAATATTGATTAAAATGAATCAATATTTAGTTTAACTTGGTTTAAACCTAGTATATAAGCATGTGCTTGAACTAAAGTACGTATTGCTTTGGCAGTATTACCACTTTTTCCGATAACAATGCCTCTATCTTTTTCAGTTACAATAACTTCTAAGATAATACTATCATCTTCTCCACCAAATTCAGATACTTTAACCATATCTGGTTCACTAACTATGCTTTTAACTAAGTATTCAGTAAATTCTTTAATTTTCATATGCTACTTCTCTTTCTTTTCTGTTGTTTTCTTTGTTGTTGTTTTTTTAGTAGTTGTTTTTTTAGCAGTTTCTTTCTTAGTATCTGCTTTTACTTCTTCTTTTTTTACCTTTTCAACTTTAGCAGATTCTTTTTTAGTAGCTTTTTTCTTTGAATCAGCAAATTTCTTAGTGATTCCTACACTTTTAAATAATGATCTAACAGTATCTGTTGGTTCAGCTCCTTTAGATAACCAAGATAATGCTTTTTCTTCATTTATGCTAATTTCTTGTGGATTTTTGATTGGATTATAAGTACCAATTGTTTCAATAAATCTACCATCTCTTGGACTTCTTGAATCAGCAGCTACAATTCTATAAAATGGTTTTTGTTTTGCTCCCATTCTTTTAAGTCTTAATTTAACAGCCATAAATATATTCCTCCTTCTTAACTATATGAATAATTATATATTAAAATAATAAAAGTGTCAACCTTTTTTGGTTAACACCTAATCTAAATATTCCTCTTCAACTTCATTATCAATTTGTTCAACTTTTATTTCATCTGAATCTAATGAATCAATTATTTCGTCATAATCATCATCAATATTTTCAATTGGAACTTTAATCATTGTATTACCAACCACTTCAACCGCTAATTCTTTTTCAATAGTTAATTTAACGTTATTATTATTGATACTTACTTCATTAACTGTTGGTTGTTTTAAACTTCTTACTATTACTTCTTTACCATCACTAATATTTTCTTTTAAGTGTACAGGAATTGTATCAGTATAATTAAAAGTTTCTTTAGCAACTTCTGTTTTAGTATCGTTATCGTATGAATACCATACATTAATATCGTATGAACCGTTTATGCTAATATTATCATTGTTTGAATAGCCATTAAATTTATGATTTATAACCCAACATCCTAAAACTGTATTGGGTGTATTTTCGACTGGCATTGATAATTCATTTATTGAATTCTTTTTTGATTTACCAATGACAGCTTTAGTAACTATTTCTTTATAGTTATTCATTAATTATCACCTTCTAATGATAATTTATGCTATTTGCCTATATTAGTTTACTATTTTATTTATAATAATAAAAAAGAAGGTTTTATTCCTTCTTAATACCATAGTTTTCCAACTTCTATATTTGATGATACGGGCATTGGGTTTGGTAGATCAAATTGAACTATTAATGGAGTTTTAAATGAATTACCAAAACATAATGCTTGTCCAGGGTGAAGTGTCTTTAATTTTTCTTTTAATTCGCTTGTGACATGTGTAGATAATGATGTAACTATTCCAACATCATCTGGATGATACATTCTAAATACCACAAAGTTACCGCATTGAGATAATACTGTTTTTGACAATTCGGTAGGTCTTTGAGTAATTAATCCTAAAATAATACCATATTTTCTACCTTCTTTAGTAATTCTTTCAAATATGTTATAACCTAAGACTTCTAAATCAGAATCATTTTGAACATATCTATGTGCTTCTTCAATAACAATATGTATTGGAAATGATCCCCTGTTAGTAATAGTTGTTACATAATTAAAGAATATTTTTGAAAGAATCTTTGTTAGCATTTTAATTGTTCTTTCATCTAAATCTCCAAAAGAAACACCAACAATTTGAGCATTTCTAGAATTACTTTTAAAGAAATCTTCAACAAATTGACTTTTAGTAATTACTTTATCTCCTACTTCAAATATTTTCTTTAAATCACTATTAATTACTGATCTAAGTCTTACTTTTAAACTATTTAATTTATCGAAATTTCCACCATTAGAAAGTATTCCTTCATTTATTAACGAGAATTCTAAAGCGTTATATAAATCATCTAATGTATACACAAACCCAGGTTCAACTTCGATATTATCCATATCTTTTTGAATAAATGAAGCTAGAAAATCAACCACTAAATTCATTGCGTTAATTTTTCCTTGATTGTCAATAAGTAAACATTGTCTTAATGTTCTTTCATATCCTGGTTGTACAATTTTAGAATCTAAATTTAAATCTTTTGTATTAAATTTAGTTAATACTGCTATTATTTGATCTCTTATTTGAGTTGGACTATTTCCACTTGATAAAATATCTTGTACAGAACTTGCGATAATTGAATTTTGATATTTAACCACATTTTCATCACTCGAAGTAAATATATATGCAATTCTTACAGTGTTCTGTATTGCTGGAATTAAATCCGGTGTATGTATATCTAATAGTATGGCTAAATCGTCAACATCTAAGAAATAAGGTGGTATTTTGATGCTTTCTACTAGTGAATTAGAATAATCACAACTTATAGGTTTAAATTGTAAATTTGGAATATTATTCATTGGTGAAAAAGCATCTGTATAGTCATTAAATGCATCAAATATAACAAAGTGTGCATTTGATGGAACTCCATTATCTACATTATAAAAGACATTTTGTAATAATCTTGTCATACCACATGATTTACCAGATCCTGTATTACCCAAGAAGGCATAATGTGATGAAAAGAAATTATTCTTATCAACTGTTACTTTAAAACCATCATAATTAGTTGAATTACCAATTAATAATGTATTTTTTTCTTTTATATCTTGGGACCCAAGAATAAGTTGTAATTCGTTTTTATTGATGATACGACAACTAAAATTTAGAGTTGGTTTTTTAATATTACCAGCTACAAAATTATTGTTGAGTATTTCACCTATTAGTTTAATTTGAACTTCTTCTTCGTTGATATTATCGATAACACCAACAAATTTTAAGGGTGCTTTTTCAAATATTACATGAACACCAATTAAACTAACCTCAGCTTTTTTAGCTAGGTTTATTATTCGTATATTATCATTTATCACACCAATAACTTTTCCGAACATACTTTTTATTCTCCCTACTATATAATAGTTTATCAAAAATTAATTAATTTGTAAATTATAACTATATATGTTAAAATTAATATGTTACTTTTTATGGCCTGTTGGTGAAGTGGTCTAACACATCGCCCTCTCAAGGCGACATTCATGGGTTCAAATCCCATACAGGCTACCATTTGAATTATTACCTATTTAGGTTTATATATTTTAGGGAGGTTTTGAATATGACGTATAAACTAGATCAAAAAACAAGAGATAATATAGTAGAATTAATTAAACAATTCAAAGAAATAATTGACAAAGTTGAATATCCAACTTGGAATATTGATTTAGATGAATTATTTAAAAACGATTATCATACTTTTGAAGAAATGTATACTAATAAAATTGTAAATTACAATTCATATGTTAGAAAACTTACAAGAAAATAATAAAAAACTAGATTTATTCTAGTCTTTTTTTTATATTTATTATATAATTAAATTAATAATAGAGAGGTAATTATATGACTTTGGAATTTAAAATAGCAAGTATTGACGATTTAGATGTAGAGTTTGAGAAAAATATTAAATGAGGTGATGAAAATGAAAAAAACTATATTATTATTTATTGTTTGTATTTTTCTTTGTTCTTGTAATAATAATTCTTTAAAATCTAGTGGAAAAATTAAATGTGACGATGTTAATACAATATTAAGTTATGATAATAATCCAAAACTAATTGATGTTAGAGAAAAGGATGAATATAATGAATATCATTTAGAAAATGCTATTAATATATCTTATACTAACATTGTTGAAGAAATTAAAATATTAGATAATATATCTTTTGATACACCAATAATAGTTTATTGTAAATCAGGAGTAAGAAGTAATAAAGCTTATGAATCATTAAAAAAAGCTGGATATAAGAATGTATATGATTTAGGAGCTATAACTAACTGTAAATAAAAAGATTATGTTTAATCATAATTTTTTTTATTCTAAAATATAAGGATTTGATTGCGTTCCTTCACCACTAGCTATTAATATGTTTGATTTAAGATATTTTAGCTTTAATTCTTCTTATACCAGCAGAAGATGCTTCTTCTTTAACTATTTTGAAGTGACCTATTTCTTTAGTATTTGATACATGTGGACCACCACATAATTCTTTTGAAATCCCATCCCCAATAGTATAAACTGTTACAACATCAGGATATTTTTCGATAAACATGCATTCTGCTCCAGATTTAATAGCTTCATCTTTAGACATTTCTTCTTTTTTAACTTCTAATCCTTCATTAATCCATTTATTTACTAAATCTTCAGTTCTTTGTTTTTCTTCATCTGTTAATTTATGATCACAATTAAAATCAAATCTCATTCTTTCATCTGTTATATTTGAGCCTCTTTGATGAACATCTGGACCAATAACTATTTTTAATGCAGCATTTAGTAAATGAGTTGCTGTATGATATTTTGTTTCTATTTCTGAATTTCCTGATAATCCACCTTTAAATTTTCCAGAAGATGATGTTCTTGATAATTCTTGATGTTCTTTAAATTTTTTATTATAACCATCTACATCAACCGATAATCCTTTTTCTTTTGCTAATTCAATAGTTAATTCTAATGGAAAACCATATGTATCAAATAAGTGAAATGCAGTTGTTCCGTCAATATTATTATTAGAAACTTTTTCAAATTCTTTAAGTCCTTTTTCTAAAGTTTTAGAAAATTTAATTTTTTCATTTTCTAAACCAGATATTATTATTTCTTTATTTTCAAGTTCTTTATAGTATTTAATATATTTATCAATAATTAAATTTGCTATTTTTACATCCCAATCGCTTAATATATCAATATTTAATCTTTTAACATGTCTAATTGCACGTCTAATTAGTCTTCTTAGAATGTATCCTTGATCTGTGTTTGATGGTTTAATTCCTGCTGGATCTGCAAGAATAAATACAGCCGTTCTTAAATGATCAGCAATTATTCTCATTGATTCTTTATTATCTTTATAATTTAAATTAGAAATTTTTTCAATAAGTTCTATTACATCTTTCCAAACTGATGATAAATAATTATCATTTACTCCTTCAAGTATTGCTGTAGTTCTTTCTACTCCCATTCCTGTGTCTACGTTTTTCTTTGGTAGTTCACTTATCGTCCCATCTTCATGTTTTTCATATTGCATAAAAACATCATTCCAAATTTCAACCCATCTTTCATCTTCTGTATCAAATTTTTGAGGTATTGGATCGTTTGATCTCCAATAAAACATTTCTGTGTCTGGTCCACATGGTCCACTTTCACCGGCAATCCAAAAATTATCTTCAACTGTTTTAGCAATTCTATCTTCAGAAATTCCAAGACTCTTCCATAAATTATACGAGGTTTCATCAAATGGTATTAAATCATTACCGGCAAAAACAGTAACTGCTAATCTTTCTATTGGAATATGTAATACCTTAGTTAAAAATTCGAAACTCCATGGTATTATATCTTCTTTAAAATAGTCTCCTAAAGACCAGTTTCCTAACATTTCAAAGAATGTATGATGGTATGAATCACCAATATTGTCTAAATCGTTTGTTCTTATACATTTTTGATAATCACACAATCTTTTTCCATAAGGATGTTCCTCACCCATAAGATACGGGATTAATGGTTGCATTCCAGCTGTATTAAATAACACTGATGGATCATTTTCAGGTACAACAGGTGCACTTGGAATTTGTTTATGTCCTTTACTAACAAAAAAATCAATATATAAATCTTTTAAATTATTATTATTCATTATTTTTCCTCTTTTCTATTTAATATTATCTAATATTTTATATATATCTTTTTTTAATTTATCAAAATCACTATTTTTTAATTCAAAGTCAAAATTCTTATAATTTTCTAATTCTGTTTCTGTAATATGATTAGCCTCTTCATTAGTTAATTTTGAATCAGTTTTTCCTAATAGATGAATAGTATAACAATTTTGATATTTTGTTTTTAATAGAGTTATTTCTGGTATTAATCTTGCATCACAGATTATTATATTTTGATAATACTTTTGAAAAATTAAAATATCTTCTTTCATTCTATTTATAAACACATTAGAATCGATAACTTTTCTATATTCTTCACCTAAATCTTGTAAAAATTTTCTCGGTTTTTTATGTTTTGCTTCCCAATCAATCATTTCATTAGATATTAATTTAATATATTTACTGTATTCTGTAATGATTGATCTTTCGCCTTTTTTATCATAATATTCTTTAATGTACTTAGCTAATGTATTTTTTCCAACATTTGCTTTACCACCAATTATAAATATTTTCATATAATCACCTGTTTTCTATTTTATAAAAAGAAAAGATGACACCACAAATATCTAAGGAGCAATAAATGCGGTACCATCCTTAAGTTTTACTTAATTATTATATCGATAATTATTAATTACCGTTTTAACTCTCCCTAAGCAGCACCAAAGATCATCAAGTTAAAAGATATCACTATTAAACCAATTATATTTTTTAGCAAAGAAACGATATATTACTTTGAACAGTGCAATCGTTGGTGTTGCTAAGATCATACCTACTATACCAAAGAAATATCCAAAAATCAATAGTCCTAGCATTATTGTTACTGGGTGTAATTTCATTGTTTTAGACATTACTATTGGTTGTAAGACATAATTTTCTATTAATTGAACAACAACAACTATAATTGTAGTTATAATTCCGATAACTGTTCCTTGAGAAAAACCGACAATTACTGCAGCTATTCCTCCGATATATGGTCCAATATATGGAATTAAATCAGTAATACCACATAATAAACCAAATAGTATTGGAGCTTTTAATCCTACAAGTAAAAAACCGATTGAATCACCAACAAATACCATAAATGCAACAAGTAGTGTTCCATTAACACATTTTCTTACTTCTGCACCCATGTCAAATAGTAATGTAGATACATCTTTTTTATGTTTTTTAGGAATAAATTTCATTAAGTAATCATTTATATTATTAAAATCAAATAGCATGTATATTCCAATTACTAAGGCAATCAAAACTGTACCTATTCCACTAAATATTGCGCCTACACTATTTAAAATAAAATCTGGTAAATTAGTAGTAATATTAGCAATTAAAGTTTCTATTGTTGCAAATATATTTGCTTGTACTGCTTCAACATCAATACCTTGAATGTTATTTAAAATTCCTTTAATAAAATCTTCTATTTGGATAATAATACTTGGAATTGAAGTGATTAAATCATTTAACTGATTATATACTGTTGGTATTAAAAAATAGAAAAATAAGAATAAAATACCTAAAAATAATAAATATACAATTGGCACACCAAATCCTCTTTTTATACCTTTTTTTTCTAATAAAATTACCAACGGATTAAAAATCCAAGCAATAGCAAAACCTATAAAGAAAGGCGTTGCTACTTTAAGAATAGTTAATATAAATTTAAGTATTCCCCATTCTTTAATTAGTAGAGTTACTAAAAATACTATACCTATTATCATTACAATATATACAAGTTTTAATATTTTTTTAGATAAACTTACTACTTCATTAATATTCTTTTTATCTACTTCTTCTTTTTTCATATAATTCACCTTAATATTTTTCTAATGTAGGATTTGCAAATAATGCAACTAATATATTCTCTTTATTTATTGATTTACTATTACTTATAGTATACTCAATTTTTAATGTATTTATATCATTTACATTTAATTTAATATCTTTTTTCTTAAATTTTGTATTTAAATCATTCGAGTCATATATTTTTTTGTTATCAGCATAAATCATAATCTTACCATAGTTCTTTTTCTTTTGATTTACATCTTTACAAATATTAATAATTCCAGATAAATACTTATATTCTTTATTTAATTCGTATGTAATACTGGATTTATTATTTTTATAGAAAGTAATACTTCTTGGGTAAGCATCATTATTTATATCTGATATAGCTAATTCTTCTTTAATAGAAGAACCTTCTATTTTTCCTTCAATACTTGTTAGAGATATTGGCTGCATCTTATTTAATTCATCTCTTTTTTCAATTAATTTTGTTGCATTTAATTCATTATTATTTAATAAATTTATACCTTCATTTAATGTATTTATTGCATCATTAATTTTATTATTATTAATATACTCATCTACTATATCTAAATATATATTTACAAGGTTGTTATCGATATTTTCTTTTATGTTAATAAAAGATTTAGATTTTGAAATATCAAACGTTAATTCTTTCTTTTTGTTTGTAATATATTCAAGAGCTCTACTATAGATATTTATCTTGTCTTTATTTGATGTATTGTCATCAATATTAATAATGGATTTAACTTCTGTTTCTAGTGATTTAACTTCATTATCAAACATTTCATCTATTTTAGATGTTGTATCTTCATAATATGAATCACTATCGATTACTTTAATAAAACTATTATATGCATCATTTATATTATTTGAATTAAAACTATTTAATGCATTTAAATAGTTAGTTTTTGATTCATATAATTTATTAATAATGTTTGTTGATGTTTCTTTATTATTAATTAAAGAAACAAATGATGAAATGTTATCAAAAAAATAATCAAATTTATTTAACAATCTATCTTTATCATTAGTTAATTCATCGATACTATTATAGGATTTATTAAATACTTCTATTCGATGATTAATATCGTTTTCTATTATTTCATTTACAGAATCCATTTTGTTAGCGTTGTTTTTATATCTATCAATTAGTTTATTTATATTTTCAATATTGTTATTATTATCAGTATAATATGTATCTAAATAATTTGTTAATTTTCCTTTATAATTATAAAAAATTGTATTAAAAAGTATTGAAATTATAATTAATAATGTGATTACAATACAACCTATATAAAAAATTATGTGTGTTTTTTTCATACTTATCACCTAATTATTTCTTGTATAAAAGTAATCTATAAATGCTTTTAGTGTATCTTTATCAACTATTCCAGTTAAACTGTGTTTAGCTGTGCCATTATCGATAATATATGTTGTTGGAGTTCCATCATAATCAATATAATTATATAATTCATTTTTATTATTTTTTGTTAAGTTTGATACATTTATTTTGTATCCTTTTATGTTTAATTCCTTTAGTGTTTCTTCGGTAATTGGTTCATATTCACTACAAAATGAGCAATCATCTTTAACTAAAAATAAAATACTTTTACCTTTTGTTTGAAATAGTTTTTTAAATGTTTTAAAATCTATATTATTTACAGTATTTGATGTTTCAGGTAAACTATCATAAATTAAAGGTAAATTTACTACTGGTAATTTTACTTGATCTAGTTGGTCACTATTTATAGTACGATTTACTTTTGTATTATCAAGTGTCATAATTTCACTTCTATTATGATTTTTAATTGCATAAAACACTCCATATATTACTAGGCCAATAATTATTAATAATAAGAATACTACTACATAAGTTTTAATGTTTTTCTTCATACATACCACCTCTTATATTTTCTTATATTTTAATTATTTTGTCAAATTAAAAAGATATAAAACTATTTATATCTATTCATTTGATTCATTATTTGTCTAACTTGTTTTTGTGATGGTTTTCTACCCATTCCAGACATCATAGCTTCGATCATTTTTTCGTTAATTGGAGGGTTATCAGTAAGTTGTTTTTTCATTAGATGTCTTGCTACAAAAAAACCAATAATTAGTCCAATAATTAATCCTAATAATATTAATAATATATCATGTAACATAATATTCATCTCCTTGAAAATAATTTTACTATTAAATTAATATTTAAGCAATACTTTCTATCCAAAAATAATCTTTATTTTCAAAATCACATACAAATAAGTTTTTATATTTATGTAAGTATTTTAAAAAAGAAGGATTTAAAGATGATGTATCTAATTTTATATAAGAATTTTTAACTATAAGTGAAGATTTTTCTTTGTTGTAATAATTATTTATTTGATGTTTATTCATAAATTTTATATATGTATCATTATTTTTATATTCATTGTAAAGCTTATTATTGAAATATTTTTTATTAATTGGATTAGTTATACTATTAAATATATTTATTACATATTTTATATCATTGTTATTAATATTATATAATTCTTCAAATATTTTATATAAAATGTATGGATCTATATTATTATTATATTTATAATCATCACTTATATTAAATATATAAAAATGCCTCATTTTAACCACCTTTTATACTTTACCAATTATTTATATAATAATTTGTCAAAGTATGAAAAAAAGACCATGAAAATAGTCTTATAATTCATTTTTGATTTTGTTTATTGATTCAGATAATAAACCAGTTATATTAATTATATCATCATAAGAATAATTAGATTTTAATAATTTTTTTGTTATATCTTTATGACTTTCGATATAACCATTAACAAAACCATCAGTTAATGCGTTTAATATATCGTCATTTATGTTATTTAAAGTATTTGCATCATCTAATGAAAAAGACAAATTTACTGTTTTTTTATTTTCATCTCTTTTTCTTGGTAAAATAATCATTTCTTCTTTTTTGATAAAGAAAGTCTTATCTATATAATCATCAAGTGGGATACATATATTAAACATATTTATTCTCCTTTCTAATCACAAGAATCAACATTTTTATTCAAAAAAGGAACTAAATGATTTAGTCCCTCTACTATTATTATTATAGATAAATAATGATAATCCTTTTTAAATTTTATAATTTTACAATATTTTACGATATTTCTTTTTTTTCTGCTTTATTGTCTTGATTATTAAATATATTAAATATTAAAGCTCCAACTATTGTAGGTGCATAATATGTCATAAATCTCCACATTATAAGAAGAGCTTTTAATGGTGCGTCTGTTAAAAAATTACCAAAGAATCCTAAGAATGCATATTCCATTCCACCACTAGCTCCTGGAATTGGAACATAACAACCCATTACATAAATATATGATGAAGCAGCAATAGAATTTACAATGTTAAGATTGTCTCCTAAATTAAGTGACCATGCAATAAATAATGGTAATACATAAAATATTGATAATGATATTACTTGATATAATACACACTTAAAGAATACTTTCTTATTATGAAGTAATACTTTGGCATTTTCATAATATTCATCACACTTTTCATTCCATTTTTTTAATGAATTTTCTTTATCTTTTACAATATTTAGTTTAGCTCCGATATTTATAAAAAATGTAACTAGTACTCTATTGAAATTCTTTGAAAAACTAACCATAAATAAAACGATTAAAATAATAAAATTAATTATAAACCCTATTACTGTAAGTTGTTGAAGAATTGGTATATATTCAAATAAATGTAATATTTGATTTAATGTGATAGATACTATTGCCCAAAATACTAACGCTATTTGAAATACTATGTAGTTTTGAATAACAATATTAGCACCATTTGAATAACTAATACCTTTTTTATGCATTTCATATACTTCCATTGGTTGGCCACCAGTAGCAAGTGGTGTTATACCATTAAAAAATTTTGTTATAATTCCCAAATATAGAGAAAATTGAAACTTAAATTTATTATTATACTGTTTAATAATATTATGCAATGATAATTGATCGAATAAGAAATATACAAAATATAATCCAATTGAAATAAATAACCATAATAAGTTTGCATTTTTTAAATGAAACATTATTTCATGATAATCATCTTTAAGTATAAATAATAATACTAATACTGTTACTATTAATATAATAATACTATTTCTTTTTGTATGTTTCATGTTTACTTCACCTTCTATGATATTAGTATATCATTTTCGAAATAAAAAGTAAAATTTATAAATAAAAAGATAACTAATGTTATCTTTTAATTATTTAATATTTCTTGTAATAATTTTTTAGTTATATTCGGGTTAGCTTTGCCTTTAGTTTCTTTCATAACTTGACCTACAAAATAATCAAACAAATTTGTTCTACCATTAAGATATGCTTCTTTTTGTGCTTGATTATTAGCTACAATGGAAATTATTAAATCTTTTAAATATGTTTCGTCTGAAATTTGTGAACTATCAGAAATATATTCTTTTGGTTCTTTTTTATCTAATAATGATTTATTAAATATTTCTTTTGCTTGTTTTGAAGATATTTTTCCGCTATTAATAGCATCAATTATTTGTTTTAAATACGCAGGTGTTATAAAGAAATCTTTAATATTTGAATTATCTTTATTTAATTCCCCTAGTATATTTACGGTAACCCAATTGGCTGCTTGTATTTTATCTATTCCAATATTAATACAATTATCATAATAATCTGAAATATCTTTATTTTTAATTAGAGTATTGGAATCTTCTAAAGAAAGTTTATATTCATTTATATATCTTAACTTTCTTGATAAAGGAAGTTCTGGAATATCCTTAATTAAATTTTCAATATGTTCCTTAGTAATTATATAAGGTGGAATATTTGGTTCAACAAAATATTTATAATCAATTGCATCGACTTTTGTTCTCATTCTTATAGTTGTATTAGTTTCTTCATCATATCTTCTTGTTTCTTGAACTAATTCTTCAGTATGATTAAAATATGCATTTTTGTGTCTTTCTTCTTCATATTTTATTGTGTTATAAATATTGCTTAAAGAGTTAACGTTTTTCACTTCGGTTCTTGGAGTAACATATTCATTATTTGCATTTGCTAATGATATATTTACATCACATCTTACTTGACCTCTTTTAGTGTCGGCATCAGAAATGCCTGTGTATTGGTATATTTTAATCATATTTTCTAAAAATGCGATAGCTTCTTCTGCTGATTTAAAACATGGTTCAGTTACTATTTCTAAAAGAGGCACTCCAGCTCTATTATAATCGATTGTTGATGTATTATGCATATGATCTAATGCTGCAGCATCTTCTTCAAGATGAATATCAGTAATTAGTGCTTTTTTAACTTCATTATTTAAATCGTATTCAATAGAACCGTTTATACCTACAGGTTTACTACATTGTGTAATTTGGTATCCTTTTGGTAAATCCGGATAATAATAATGCTTACGATCAAATATCATATATTTTGCTATTTCACAATTTAATATACTAGCCATTTTTATAGCTTCTTCAACATTATATTTATTAACTACAGGAAGTATTCCGGGAAAAGCCATATCAACTGGTGATACATTTTCATTAGCAGTATCTGAGTACGCGTTTTTTCCAGATGAAAAGACTTTAGAGTTAGATTTTAACTCACAGTGCATTTCTAAACCAATAACAACGTGTAAATTATTATTCATATAGTTACTTCCTTTCTACTGTTTGATTTTTATATTCCATTAACGATTCAATTTTATATGCAATGTTAAGCAAGTTTTCATCATCATATTTTTTACTAGTTATATTTAATCCTACTGGTAAATTATTTACAAATCCATCTGGTATTGTAATTGATGGGAAACCACCAAAATTACCAATTTGAAGGTGTTCCTCTAAAATAGATGTACCTTCTGCTAATGTATTAGAATCATCGTTTAATTTTTTAGCAGGTCCAGAACCAACAGGTAAAATAATACCATCATATTTATCAAATAATTTATTCCATTCATCAACTATTAATCTTCTAACTTTTTGAGCGTTTTTAAAATATCTTTCTTGATTTTCCTTTTGAAGAACATATGAACCAATAACAAATCTTCTTTTAATTAATGGAGAAAAACCTTTAGTTCTATGGTCTTTTATTTGATCAAATACTCCTTCTCCTTCTCCTTTAGGGCCAAATATAATTCCTGTTAGATTTGACATATTTGATGTAGCTTCTGCACATGATAACACTACATAAACTGATGCAACAGTATTAAGTAGTTTTTTATCTACAGATACTTCATCAACTTGAATTCCGTTTTTTGTGATTAAATCTATTTTTTCTTTAAAGTTTTTTAAATGATCTATTAATTCTTCATTTGGATTGTCATATTCATTTATATCACATATTTCCTTTATGTAACATAGTTTTTTATTATTTACATCACCATTTATTGATTTATATAAATTAATAGATGATGAATCCCATGAAGTCATATCATTTTCATCTATTCCTTTCATATTATCAACAACAATTGCAGCGTCTTTTACAGACCTTGTTAAAACTCCACAATGATCTAAAGATGACGCAAAAGGAAATAATCCATATCTTGAAATCATTCCATATGTTGGTTTATAACCAACTATACCTACATATGCAGCTGGTTTTCTAATTGAATCTCCTGTATCTGATCCTAGTGCATACGGATAAACACCATATGCAACTGCAGCAGCAGAACCTGCTGATGAACCTGCTGTCATTCTTGTATTATCCCATGGATTTTTAACAATTCCAGTTCTACAAGTTGTACCAGTACCACCCATACCAAATTCATCCATAGCGGTTTTATTCACTATTATTGCATGAGCGTCATTTAATTTTGAAATTGCAGTTGCATCAAAAAATGGGATATAATCTTTTAATGTGTTAGAAGAACCTGTTGATAAAATCCCTTTAGTTGAGTAATTAGCTTTTACACCATATGGTATACCTGATAATAAATTATCATTTACTTCGTAAATAGTAGGATTATCAATTATAAAATCAAAAGCGTTACAAGAATTTTGTAATTCTTTTGAAAGTTTAATTGATTCATTAACCAATTCTTCAACAGTTATTTCTTTATTTATTAATTTTTGATGTAATTCTTCAATAGATAATTTATTAAGCATTTGTTTCACCTACAACTTTCGGAACTTCAATTTCTCTACCAATCTTTTGTTTTGCATTTAAAAGTAAATCATCAATTTCTGGTGATTTTGATGCTTCATCTTCTCGTAAGTTTTCTAATACTTGATCATCTAAAGCGTGAGTCATTGGTTTTACATTTTCAATACCATTAATTGTATTAATTATATCTATGTCTTTATCAATCACTTCAAATTCATCAAGAACCATTTTGTTTTCCTCATCAGTTAAACCGATAAGTAAGTTAGCTGCATAACTATCTACCATTTCTTTAGTAAATTTTGTCATTGTTATCACTCGTTTCTTTTACATATTCATATCTAAGAAATCTATTAATTCTCCTTCAGTAATTAATTTTTCTTCTTTAGTTAAATTATCTTTAATTTTAATATTGCCTTCTTTAATATCGTTATCATTTAATATTATTAAAAATCTCGAATTTAATCTATCTGCTTGTTTAAATTGACCTTTTAAATTTCTTTTCATATATTCCATATCACTAACAAATCCATTTAATCTTAAAGATTGATTTAAACTTACAGCGTATTCTTTTTCACTTTCTGAAACATACATAATAAATGCGTCTATTTCATTTTTAATATTAATTTTAATGTCTTCAGTATCAAGAACAAGAAGTAATCTATCAAGACCACCAGCAAATCCCATTGCAGGTGTTTCTTGTCCACCTAAATCATTAACCATATTATTATATCTTCCACCACCACATAGAACAGAGCCTGGTCCTAACTCTTTTAAATCAGCAACAACTTCAAATACAGTATGATTATAATAATCTAGACCTCTTACAATATTTGAATCAACTGTATATTCTATTTGCATTAAGTCTAGGTATTTTTTTACTTCCTCAAATCTAGCTTTTGCTTCTTCAGTTAAATAATCTATTATTTTTGGTGCATTTTTTAATATATCTTTTTCCGAATCTACTTTGCAATCTAAAATTCTTAAAGGATTCTTTTCAAATCTTTGTTTACAATCATCACAAAGGGTATCTATACTGTTTTTAAAATATTCTTTTAAGGCTTTAGTATAATTGTTTCTTGATTCTATATCACCTAAAGTATTAATATTAACTTTAACTTTTTTAAGACCTAATAGTTTAAATAAATTAACTGGTATAGATATTATTTCAGCATCAATAGCAGGATCGTTAGTTCCTAAAACTTCACAACCATATTGTGTTAACTCTCTTAATCTTCCTGATTGAGGTCTTTCATATCTATACATTGTTCCCATGTAATAATACTTAGATGGTTGTATTGCATCGCCATACATCTTATTTTCAACATATGACCTAACAATACCGGCAGTTCCTTCAGGTCTTAGTGTAACTTCTCTTCCACCTTTATCAACAAAATCATATGTTTCTTTAGTAACTATATCAGTTGTTTCACCAACAGTACGATGAAATAATTCTGATGCTTCTAAAATAGGAGTTCTCATATAATTATAGTTATATTTTTCAAATACAGATCTTATGGCATCTTCTAAATATAACCATTTTTTTGCATTGTCTCCATAGATATCTACCATACCTTTTTGTTTTGTAATCAAATTAATCAACTCATTTCTTATTTCAATATTATTAATATTATAATACTTTTTTAAAGATATTAAAAGACTTAAAGTATTTTTAAGTCTTTTAGTTTACTATTAATATGTTTAAATTATTCTGCTGAAACTTTAACATTTTTTCTTGTTTTTGTTAAAGACCAGTCATTCATATCATAATAATATTCATCAGTTAAATATGTTTTTGTTTGTTCTTTTGGTGTAGAAATAACTAATGTACTACCAATTATTTTAATATAATATTGTTTTACTCTTGATTGTATTGGTTCAAAATTTAATTTAATAGATGATATTAATTCGTTTCCATCATAATCTATAATATATAAATATTGATCTTTAGTATAAGCTAAAAATTTATCATAAGCTCTTAAATCATCAATATCTTCTTTAGTTAAAACATTTTCGCCATCTTGATTATATAATAAATAATTCTTTTTCATCGTTTGGGTATTTTTAACATAAGCTAATACATATATTCTATCATTTTTATAATAAAAACTATCTATTATTTCAGAAATTGGTTTAGTATATAATTTTTTATTAGCATCTAATGCTAACCACTGATTTACACCCCATTCATCTTTAGGTGTTTCAAATATATATAACCCTGTTTCTTCGTCGTAGTTAATATATTGGTATTTATATTCTTCAAAATGTGATATTTTACCCTTTAGTACTTCATCAATTCCCCATAAATCGTTTTTCTTTACGATAAATTTAGAATAATCTATTAAACCGTGATTTTTACTATTATCATCAACAAATAAAGTTGTATATCTTACATCTTGATATCCTGCTATTAAATGTTTTGCAGTAATATCATATAAATAAACATGTTTTTCTTCAGCTTGTGTATGAGCATTTTTATATTCAGTAATAAATACATATCTATTATCAATAACATCCATTTTAGTACCAAACACTCTCTCATTTTTATCTTCATCTTGTATTACTGAAGTTGCTACTTCACAATCATTTTCAGATAAGGCACATTTATAAGTTCCAAGTAGATTTTCATCTTTGTCATAGAAGAATAATACTCCTTTTTCTTTTTCTTTTTTAGAGATATTATCTGGAATAACATAATCAGTTTCAATTTGAGGTAAATCAGGATCAAATACTTTTCTGTCTAGTTCATTATCTTTCTTTATTTTAGACCATATTGGAGCAATTTCATTTTGATTAATCGTTTCTCTTAAATAATATCTAAATACCCATCCTAAAGAAGTATATGTTTCTACTTTTCCGTCGTCATATTCTTTTGTGTTTTGTCCTATAGTAATAAGAGGTTTATCACCTTTATGAAATCTTCTAATATCATTTAAAAACAAACCAAGATATAAAAGAATAAATACTAAAATAACGATAGCTATTATTCTTCTTTTCATAATATATCTTTTTCTAAGTTTCTTTTTTCTTTCGTTTTCTATTTCTTCATACATACTTCCTGAACTTTCAGTAAACATATATCATCACCTATTATGAATTATAACATAAAAAAGAAAAGTAATAAATACTACTTTTCTATATTTACACTTCTTTTTCAAGCATTATTGTTGTTGGACCAATATTTTCTATATTTATCGTCATATCTGCTCCAAAAACACCAGAATAAGTTTTAATATATTCATTTAGCTTTTTATTAAATAATTCATATAATTTAACCGCTTTATCACCGGATAGTGCATTTATATATGATGGTCTATTACCTTTTTTAGTATCTGCGTATAACGTAAATTGTGAAATTGAAAGAATTTCTCCGCCATAATCTAATATTGATTTATTCATTATATTATTTTCATCTTCAAAAATTCTTAAATTAATTACTTTATTCACCATATAATCAATAATATTTTCATTATCATTTGTAGTAAAACCAACCAATAAAACTAAACCACTATCAATTTTACTAACAACTTCATTATTAACTATACAGCTTGCGTTTTTACTTCTTTGAATTAGTACTTTCATCAGTTTGTCACTCTTTCTATTTTTTTAACGTAAGATAAATTATCTAATGCTGTAATTACAGCATCTAATTCTTTAATATCCTTTATTTTTAAAGTTAATATATAAATTGTATCAATATCATCATTTTTAGTTTTTACTGAATCAACTATTATATTTCTAGTAGAACATATAGCTATTATATCGAGTAGTTTTGAATTAGTTGAATCTACTATTATTTTGATATTAGCTAAATAATCATTTTGATTATCATCATTCCACGAAACGTCTATTAATCTGTCAGTTTCGTTTTTAATATTTGGACAATCTTTTAAATGTACAGAAATACCTTGACCACGTGTAATATAACCAATAATATTATCACCTTTTATTGGATTGCAACATTTTGCTAAACCTACTTTAATATTACTTGCACCACATACAATTATGTCACTAATGTGATCAATATTATTTTTATTTTGATTACTACCAAACCTTTTAATTAAGATATCAGATACATCTTTCTTGTCTTCATAAATTGAATTTATAATAAATGTAGGAGTATAACGAAGTGATCCAATAGATAAATATATATCTTCAATACTTTCTAATTTAAGATCTGTAGTTAATTTATCAATATGTTCATTTGATAATACTTCATTAATTCCAAGTTTTCTTTTTCTAATTTCTTTTTCAAGTAATTCTTTTCCTAGTGATATATAATGTTCTTTGTCTTGTTTTGAAAAATATGATTTAATTTTATTCTTAGCTTGTGAAGTTTTAACAAATGATAACCATTCTTTTGATGGATTTGCACCAGATGTTGTTTTTATATTTACTATATCACCATCAGATAATTCACTATCTAATGTAACAATTTTATTATTTACTATAGCGCCAGTTGTACTATCACCTACACGAGAATGAATACGATAAGCAAAATCAATAGGAGTTGCTCCTTTTGGAAGTTCTACTACATCTCCTTTAGGTGTAAAACAATAAATCATCTTTCCTAAGAATTCTGTATTTAAAGCTTTTTCAAAATCATCATTAGAAACGTCATTCTTTTCTTGTTCAATTAAATTTCTAAACATTTCTAATTTTTCTTCCATAATGTTAGTTACAGAACCATCACTATGCTCTTTATATGACCAGTGTGAAGCAATACCTTTTTCAGCAACTTCATCCATTTCATAAGTTCTTACTTGAATTTCAAAAACATATGAATCAGTTCCAATAACTGATGTATGAAGTGATTGATACATGTTTTCTTTTGGCATCGCAATATAATCTTTAAATCTATTTGGAAGAGGTTTATATTTAGCATGTATTAAACCAATAGCTAAATAGCATTCATCAACTCTTTCTACAATTATTCTTAGAGCTAAAATATCATATATTTCATTCCATTTATGGCCTGATAACATCTTTTCATAAATACTATGGACAGATTTAACTCTTCCTTTTATTTTAAAACTAATATTATGCTCAGCTAAAATATTTGAAATATCTTCTTTCATAGTTTCTAATTTGTTGTTTAATTCTTCTTGTGTATCTTTTAATGAATTTACTATTTCGTTATAAATACTTGGTTTAGAATGTTTTAAACACAAATCTTCTAATTCGGATTTTATAGAATTAATACCTAATCTAGCAGCTATAGGAATAAGTACGTTTTCAGTTTCATTAATTTTTGCTTTTTTTTCTTTAGCACTAAGTGCCCATACAGTACGCATATTATGTAAACGATCAGCTAATTTTATATATAAAATTCTTACATCTTCAGAAAGGCCAACAATAACTTTTCTTAAATTAATGATTGAAGATTCTTTATTATCACTTAATGATAATTTATTTATTTTA
>Ga0247611_10001544_pt1 | contig 40562 bp, 40 predicted proteins | sample 177DNAGHGhighgp2_FD_192422 | JGI IMG/M metagenome (GOLD analysis project Ga0247611, IMG submission 192422) | Sheep rumen microbial communities from Palmerston North, Manawatu-Wanganui, New Zealand - 1770 DNA GHGhigh gp2 | ecosystem: Host-associated > Mammals > Digestive system > Stomach > Rumen... | reverse complement strand
ACATTGGCCGTGGCGTTTGCGGCACGGCATTTGCAGAAACAAATTGCACTGGTTGGTCATACTATGATTCCGGGTTGGAAACCTGTGTCACATGTGAAAATTCGGGTTTCACGATTACCACAACCAGTTTGGCGGCAAATACAAATTTTTGGTTCACTATGTCCCCAAAGGGCAGTTTTGCGGTTGATTGGGGCGATGGCACCATAGATAACATTGATCGTAGTAATACAACCGTAACGGATTATCCGCATACATATACAAACGGTGGTATTAAAACAATTAAGTTTTGTGGTCGGGCAACAGAATATAATTCTGCCGCCGGTGACAGTGTTGTTGCGGCAATATCGTTTTATAAAAACGATTCAACTAATACATCTAAATGGATTACGTCCGTATCCGGATCAATGGGTTCAATGTTCCCAACCATATCTGATACCCCTGCGGGCCAGCCACGTTTCCGCAGTACATTCCAAGGTGCCAGCAGCTTAACAACGATATCGGCAAACTTGTTCAGTGGTGTGTCGGGTTCGGCGGAAGGCATGTTCCGTTCAACATTTGATAAAAGCGGGCTAAAGGCGATACCATACGGATTGTTTGCCGGTATAACGGGTGGTGCCCCAAATATGTTTCGTTCAACATTTTACCAGTGCCGGGGGTTAACATCACTGCCGGATGATTTATTCGCCGGAATCACGGTCGCTGCCCAGGATGAATTTAGGTTCACTTTTTACCAGGCAAGTAGTTTATCGGGCGAATATATCCCGGCAAGTGCGTTTATTGGGTTGGTAAATGCGGGTTCCCCACAACCGGAAACTGGCAGCATGTGGTATCAAACATTTGATGGAACCGGTTTGTTAAAAGCATGTCCGCCGCGGACACGACCATTTGACACCGGATACGAAGGGTCGGTGGCGGAAACATCATGGAACGGCTATGTGGCATGTGAACCTGATAATCCGTGCAAAGGGGCGGAATATTGGGATTCAACGAACGAGGTTTGCGTTCCATGTCCCGGCGACTATGTTTATGATATGAAAAATACCAAGATATCGATTAACGAATGTAAAATTCAGTGTTCTGCCGGAACATATTTGGCGAATGCGGGTGATTTGACTTGTACCAATGCGGGGGTTGGTTATTACGCGACGGGCGGCGTGTTCAGTTATGGTCAATCCAGTTCACGCACCCAATGTCCGGATAATATGCCGACAATAAATAATACCACCACCGCATCCGATGTTGAACAATGTGTTGTGCGTTGTCGTGGCATACAATATCGCAATCCAAATAATTTATGTGTTGATTGTCCACCGGGATACGATGACGATGATACGGACGGCAAAAATGCAATTACCGATTGTAAAATTCATTGCGATGGTGGTGAGTATTTACCGATTGCAAATGCATCATCGTGCGAAGATGTTGGTGATGGTTATTGGGCGGTGGCAACAACAGTTGCATACGGTTCAACCGTATTGCGCAACAAATGCCCCGCTGGTCAAACGACTGGTATGACCAACGCATCCAGTGCATCACAGTGTAGGGAAGCATTATGTACCGGTGCGACGTATCGTGATTCGGTGACGGGGCAATGTGTATCATGCCCAATTGGATACGATGCCCATACGGTATCTGGTAAAACATCAATAAGTGAATGCCAGATTCATTGTTATGCCGGGACATATATTGCAAATGCGAATGATACAGTATGCACCAATGTTGGTGATGGATACTATGCGGCGGCATCCGATGTCAATTATGGTTCAACTGGTTCGCGTGGTCAATGCCCATCTGGTCAATTAACGGGGACACAAACCGCAGCCAGTTCATCACAGTGCCAAACATCGTGCATTGGTGTGCAATATTACGATTCTGCAACCGGCAGTTGTCAAGATTGCCCAACAGGATACACCGATAATATAACAAACGGCAAGAATTCTATTAATCAATGTCAGGCCTATTGTGCGGGGGGGACAGTTTTTGCGACGTACACGCCACTTGAGTATTTACAGAGCAGAAACGGAAACCAATTTATTGATACTGGATATGGGGTTACAAGTGACCACGTAAATGGAACCGTGGTGATAGAAAATCTTGAAGCAATAACTAATCCTTCGCAATATGATTCAGGTAATTTCTTTGGAAATTTATATGGAAAAGGTGGATTTAGTTCTGGGTGGAAAAAGAATGTTTTTGGTGTATGGCTGCAGAAAACAAATGGTGGTGGTGCAAAAGCGCAGTATTCTGCCCCATTGAATCAGAATCAAGTATATACGATAAAATATGATATTACTTTGACGCTTGGAAGTAATGGTAAGAAAAGTGGTGTTCCAAAGATTACTGTTGATAATAATAGTCCAAAAACGGCGAATGTACCAGATGTATCGATTAATTATGAAGGAAATACGATAAAATTATTTACGAACGGCAGTGCGTTTAAAAACGGCAATACAATTGAACTTCCAAATGGTGATAAAATATTTGGTGGACGCATATATTCAATGCAATTGTATGACGATGGCGTGTTGAAATTAGACCTGATTCCTGCACGACGCGAATCAGACGGTGAATTGGGTATGTATAATCGTGTTGACGGTGATTTTTATGTGAATGCTGGGTTTGATACCTTTATTGCCGGTGCCGATAGCGGCGATTCATTTGGTTCGTGTGGTCCTGTGGGTAATGGATACTATGTTGGCGCAACTTATACGAATTATGGAACGGTTGGAACACGTAATAAATGTCCAAATGGTGCGCCAACCATGGAAAATAATAAAATTATAAATAATGCCCGCAGTATTTACCAGTGTGGTGGTGTTGAACCATGCGAAGGTGCGATGTACCCGGATCCGGGTACCGGTATATGTACACTGTGTCCAACGAATTATATTTCTAATACACAAAATGGAAAAGAATCTATCTATGAATGTCAAATACATTGTGAACCAGGAACATATTTGGCAAATGCCAATGATGCGTCGTGCATAAATGTTGGTAATGGCTATTATACAGACGACAGTTTGATAAATTGGGGCGATGTTGGAACGCGTACGCGTTGTCCAAATGGTGGTGTCACAAACATGACAAATGCCGGCACCGCCGATGCATGTGTGCCCATTGGCACGTGCAGTGGCGCAACATATATGAATTCCGGCACATGCGAACCATGTCCAACCGGATACACCGCCAATACGATAAATGGTAAAACGGCGGCAACCGATTGCCAAATGGTCTGTCCGGTGGGTTCGTATTTAGCAACGGCAAACGCAACAACATGTACCGATGCGGGTGCGGGTTATTGGGCAACGGGCGGTGCGGTAAATTATGGTTCAACCAGTATAAAGAACGCCTGTGCAACGGGACTGACCACCGTTGGATACGGACACGGTGCGGATGAAGCATCGGATTGTGGGCGTAAATTGCACCTTGGGGACTTTATATTATACACCAAAACAACAAAACCGACATTGCCCGCAATAAATGTTCGGGTTGAAAACGATACCACAACACATTATGTTGGGGTCAGTGACACGGACCAAACATTAACGCCAATTCATGTGACCCAAGGAAACACACAATATACCGCCTTTGACGACAGTATTTTGTATGGCGAACGCGATTTAGAAACCAACACGCGTATTACACAATAAAAATTTCACCTTGATACTCGTCATCCCGCAGTATCGGGCCCCGCGCAAAACAAAGTTTTGCGTGGGTGATGGTGTGCGTGATCCAGTGTGAACGAAGTGAACACTTGCCCCGCAGGGATTATATGTCTGCGACGCAAGTTTTTGCATTCGCAAAAACTGGGCCCCGGCCTTCGCCGGGGTGACGGGTATCAGTTGGGCATGACGAGATACCGATTTACATCGGTATGACGATGTTGCCGTCGGGATGATTATCCTTTGTTATGGATTATTAAATAAAACGGAAATTATTCCAACCAAATGGTTGCACGTGTCGAACTGGTTGTGGCGCCAACGGGAATAGTCACTTCACTCTTGGTGACGGTGACAACACCGTTATTGGCGGTGACCGCGGTCACCATCGCCCCAGAATTTGATTCAACAACATTTGTTGATGTTAATTTATCTTGTTTTACCGCATCCATTGCGTTATATGCGCCCTCTACATACGATGCGGCCGCCGCAACGGATGTTTTATCCAATTCCCCCTCCGCCAATGCGGGGAAAACCAAGACAAACACGGCAAAAATACAAAACAATTCTCTCATTTTCCAAAATAAAAGGCCTGGAAATTTCATCGCGTATTACTATACCAAATACCGACAAAATTGTCCAGACCAAAAATTAAGATTTTTTACTATTATGGTTCCTCAGGTTCACCCTGTTGCGAAGCCGTTTCTGTATACGTCGCACCAGTGATGCTAGCAGTAATTGCAGCCGTACCCGTTGCATCGGTGCCCCACGTGGTCACGGTTGGAACCGTACCAGAAATTGACGACGCACTAATTGTATTGGTCACGCCTGTCTTTTTGGCGTAATCCGTCAAGGATGCACCAGTTAAAACATCTTGACCACCAACTTTCAAGGTCTTGGCATCGATGTCATACCCACTTGCACCGTCATCCAATTTGCCTTCAATGGCAGTTTGAACACCTGCCGCTGTACCTGCTGCATCATAAGCAGTAGAAGCTGTATATGCCGCGGAACCCAAACCATGAACTGCTACAGGCGTTTCATCAACCAGAATAGTACCATTCGTTGAACCTTCAGTTACAGATTGAACCGCGCCATTCGCTGTTTCTGACACTTTGTTAATTGCTTTAATTGCCGCATTATACGCACCTTTGACATATCCTGCGGTTGCAACCACACCATCAACAGCCTCATTGGCTTCGGCCAACTGGTATTTTGGTGCGGCACTTGCGGTAACATTCTCCGCATTCTGTCCGGATGGTGGGTTCGTTGCGATATTTGCCGGGTCCCCAGCGACCGGTGTGGCATTCGCCGCCATTGGTAAAATCGCCAAAGCCGCGATTACCGATATGTTTAAGATTTTTTTCATTCTCTTTCTCCTTGTTTGTTTTTTAATTCACCTGTATGCATTATATCACAATAAAAAATTTTTTTGAACAATATAATGCATTGTTTTTAATTTTTTTACGGTGTTGTTAAAAAGGTCGGATCCCATGTATCTGCGACTTCCATTTCGCTCCATGTTCCGGCACCGTTGGCATCGGTTTTGAAAACATATGTTGTGTTCGCAGATGTGGTCACATCCAACCCGATTGTCGATGGGTTATCGCCGGTTCCCGGTGTGACCTTGATACCGGTTCCCGCGGTGTAACCGTTGGATTCTTCCAAATCGGTCACCCGTTTTACCAATCCACTGGTTTCATTGCCAACGGTTTTTTGTAACGCTTCAACATCGCCAACCAAACCGGTTGCCTCAACGTTATTTGCTGGGTCGGCTGCGTTGCCAACAATAGTTTGCAAACTTTTTACCGCACCATCCGATATTCCACTTGCAACCTTGTACACGTATTTCAACCCGTCATCCACGTATCCCTTGGTCGTTAATGCCGCAGAACTGGCATCCGGAACCGGGTCCGCGTATGCGCCGATTGAAATCATCGATACTGATGCTATCAAACCACACAAAAAGTTTCTTTTCATTTCTATCGTTCCTCCTTTCTTTTGTTAGTTTTTTTGTTTGTTCCTTTTATGCCTTATGGTTGACCTTGGGTGTCACCGGCTTGACCATCATGCAAAAAACTGGGGTCAAATACCTTTACAACCTTTGCATTGGCCAAATCACCTACAATCTGGTCAACGTATTGTTTGGTATAATAATTACTTTGCAGATATGTTTTGGTTTGGTCAATAGTATAATACTTTGTGACATCAACAAAGTCGGTTAAACCACTTATTTGTTGTTCCATTTCGGCAACCTTGGCCGGCAAAATCGCAATTTCTTCGGTTACGCCGATTGTGTTGCCGGTAATATCAATTCCATCGCCCGGTTCCAATGTTTCCTGTTTCGTGGCCATTTGTTCTTCCAATGTGGCGACCCGATTTGTTAGGTCAGACACATCTGTATCCGCGCCCGTCGGTTGTTGTGTATTGCCAGGGACCAGTTTTTTTTCTATACCATTAAAAAGGCGGACATGTGACAATCGATTTGAACCCGCAGATGCCACCGTCGATGTTGGTATGCTCGGGCTTGTTGTGCCGTCATTCGTACTGGTCTTGGGTTTTATATATGATCCCGATGTCCGTATGGACGATGCCCGCGAAGTCGTCGTTTTCGGGGGAACAACATTGTTGATTTGTGTGCCACCGGTGTTTGTTGCACCCAACCTTTTTACGGTTGGCGCCCCCACCGCCGGGTACGTCAAAACACCCGTCGATACCAATGAAAACGCCAAAAACAATACGTTTCGATATAACATCATAGATTCCTATCAACACATATTCTATCATAAAAACACATAAAGGACAATGGTCAGATAATATGATTTGAAAATTTTATGCTTGACTTTTTTGCGGTTTTATTTTCTTGATGAAATCTTAATGAATTATTGTTGAAATAAATTTTGGGTATTATTATAATATTTATACTTTTGGAAAGGTGAATGGTATGAAAAAAATTATTTTGTTAACCAGTATGATTTTTATTACCGGAATCGCAAAAGCACAACCAGAACATCATGCGTATGCTTCGTTAAAAATGGGTATCGGAAGTACAACTATATACATAGACAAAGATACCAAATTTGGTGATTATTTAGTGGCAATCAGTGGAAATAATAGTTATGATTCGTCTGGGTTATTGTTGGAATTCTCACCCGCTATGGGTGTTGATGTGACCATGAATCGCCAAGGGTGGTTTCACTTGCGTGTAGAGGCTGAAATGGGTTATGATCTTTATTCTGAAAATGGGGATATAAAAGATAATTATACCGTTACAAACAAAATAAAAGTAAAGTTGAATCAATTTTTTTGGCTCATGAATGGGTATGCGGATTTTAAAATTGGTAATATAATTCCTTATGTTGGGTTTGGGGCGGGGTACAGCTTTGGCAAAAATAAAACCACGATCAACGATGAAAGTGAATCTGTTAATGATAATGGTATAATTTATGCTTTGTATGCAGGAATTGGTTATAGGTTTTCTGATATAACAACTTTTGATTTTGGATATCGTAGGGTTAATGCCCCGGCGGAATATGACGGATCGTATATATTCAATAGCATAAGATTAGGGGCAAGATTCCGCATATAACGTACGATTTGCCGTTGCGGGGCGCCACATGTGCCAAAAATATACAAAAGAGCGCGCAAACCAACTTTTACGGAATGTTTTTATAAATGCGTAATTTCAATGTCTGGTAATATTTCTGCAATATATTCTGCCGCTAATCGACGATGACACTGCACGGCGGTCTTTTCTGTGCACAGCAAACATATTCTATCAAGTTTAGATATATTGCAATTATATAAAGGGGCGCGTTTTTGCAATAATTCGCGATACATTTTTTCGTATTCAGACCATGTAATTTTTTTGTCTTTATATCTTGCCAAAATATCAGCAGTTGGCGCAAATTCCGGATGGTATTCATAGCGATTGCTCAAAATATTCTCTAAATTGTCGCCATTATAATACGGTACATAAGTACTGGTTCGCCATTGGCGGATATCCCAAACACAACTTATGCGCGCCGCGTTCAATACGTCCAGAAATGCTTCTGGACTTTTGCCACTAAAACCAATTGTAAATATCTTTGTCATATCAGTATTTGACTTCGTTTAATATCAAATAAAAATCAGGGATATGTTTTGGTGCCATGCCATTTAATAAACTAACAGAAGCAACCGAACCGAATGGCGCATAAAAATCGGCATCAAATTTATAGTATTTACGAATACATTCGTTGATTTGTTTTTCTAAATCAGACATAGACATATGAATCATCATATCCCAAACTTTTTCTTGAATTTCATCGTACTTATAATCGCTAAACCTGTAATTGTCCCAGAAATAAGACAGAATTTGTTTTGCTTGTTCTTTGTCTAAATTTTTTATGTTTTTGGGGAAATTATAGCGTGGGTGCGCAGCCCGATACATATCCAATTTTTCTTGATTTACACCATACGCATTTATTTGTGTGGCATTATTGTCGATTTGTGTGTTTTCATATTCAAGTATTTTATTAACAAAATCACTACGCCTATCAGCAACAGCAACCATTGGGACCAGCAATAATAATACAAACACTAATTTTTTCATACACCTATTATTGCAGGATATATACAAAGAAATCAATATGTTTATATGTGTAACGAATATGTCGTATGTTAACAAAATACCTTGCTTAAACCAGTATAAATGGCTATGCTAGTGATGACTTAATAATGGTGATATGATGATAAAGTCATTTAATTGTCGCGAAACGGAAAAGATCTTTCGGGGTGAACGGTCTAAGAAATTCCCAACCGATATTCAGCGACGGGCATTTCAAAAATTGGCTATGCTGGATGCATCCGAAAATGTGGACGATTTGCGTATTCCTCCATCCAATATGTTAGAAACCTTGTCTGGTGACCGTAAAGGGCAATGGTCTATTCGTATCAATCATAAATATCGGATTTGTTTTACATGGGCTGACCACGAAGCAAATAATGTTGAAATAGTAGAATGTCATTAAAAAAGCATTTGACTTTTATGTGTTATATATTATATAATACATAACAAGATAAGCAAGAGGTATCAAAATGTCTAATTATATTGGTATTGACCACGTTGGAACAATTTTGCGTGAAGAGTTTATGGAACCGTTGGGGTTGTCCATGAATGCTTTGGCACGTGCGATTGATGTCCCGGCAAACTATATTCATGGCATAGTACATGGAACACGTGGTATTTCTGCTGCGATAGATTTGCGCCTTACTCGTTACTTTGGTTTATCCCAGGGATATTTCCTGCGTATTCAAACGCATTATGATATGGTGTTGGCCTCTCGTAATATAAGTGATGCGGAACTAGCCAAAATTATCCCACTTGACCGACCGGCAAATAGTGATTTGAATGTTGCTGTGATATAGCGTCGGTTAGTTTTTTGAATGACACGCCCTATGAGACGTGTTTTTTATCTTTGTGCATGTTGTGTAATGTGCTTTGTGTAGCTAATATGTAGATTTTTGTTTTTTGGCGGTATTCCGCCATAAATAGATAAATTTTTTAGCAGACATACGGACCGCAGTGCCTGTTTCCTGGGTTTTTATAGGTATGTTTTTCGTGGCACACGGACCAGTTCGTGTGTCAGGCGTGTGTAATATATTGAAAATACTTGAAAATCATATTTTTAGATGTAATTCACAGGCAGTTTGGTGTAAAAATATGTAATTTTATTTCCAAAATGGTGTAAAAATGACCATTTTTTGACGTTTTTGAGGGTGTTATACCGGAACGAATTGCCACAAGAGTGTATAAAATAAATGCCGTAAATACAAAGAATTGCAGCTAATTTATGGCTCGCGTGTATAAACATCGGTCGTACAAGAGATGTCTTAGATTTACTTAGCATGGGTAAAAATATTTCAGACCTTATGCAGCGGTTATCATCAGAATCCTTATCAAACCCGCAAGAATCAGGGAAAAATTGATAAAAGCAGTATTTTTTAGCTACTGACACACGGATTAACAGCAAGCCCGCAATTTGCCCGGATTTTCTTGAGTTGCAGCGTGTAAGACGCATGAATCAGCCACTTTTTCGTGTATAGCTGTGTAGCCACTGTGTAGCCGTTTTTGAATGTGTAGCTCCTGTGTAGCAAAAAAATTGCACTATCGTGTAGCCACATGTGCCAAAAACATACAAAAGAGAGAATGCACAAACCAACTTTTACGGAATATTTTTGATGATTTTATCGCGACTAACGGACTAAATTTTGCTTTTTAATTTTTCAAAAAAAATATCAAATCCATTATACTCTATGTGTCGTCTTACTCGTTTGTTTACAGCAATAACTCTACCGGTTGGCATCTGTGTTGATAACCCAGCGTTGTATTCATGCCAATAAGACGATTTGTCTGTTTTGATCCCAAGTTTTTGTAAAGCTTCTTCTGCCAAATCGCCTATGGGAGCATTTGGTAGTACAACCCCATTATTAAAAGTACGAGTTTTTGCATATATACCGTATCCGATTTTTACCAATGTACCATCTTTTACTAACATGCGTAATGCACGCAGCATTTGATCATAGTCATATTCTGCAACAAGGTCATCAAAATCCCTTAAGATAAAAACGTTATCTTTTCGTCTTTTGATGCGTGATGCAGTTTTATCTAAAAGGGTCTTTTTATTCTTCATAGTGTGATCTTTTGTGTCAAAATACGACATTTTTATATAAAAAGCGAGATTTTTTATAGAAATACCATTAAAAACGACAAATTATTGCAAAAATAGAGTCAAAAACGACAAATTATTGCAAAATGCTCTTGAAAACACGTTAAAAATAACATAAAATTACAGTAAAGAGGTTTAAGTATGGTGATAGATAATTTACCAGAGGTGTTTTTATCAACGGGCGATGTGGCTTATAAGGTTTCTCGTCTATTGAAGGATGGTCAGGTAAAAAAATTGACCGGTAATTTGTATACTTCTAATGTCACAGACGATGTCGACAAGATTGTTTCTACTCGTTTATGGGAAATTGTTGGGTTGTTGTTTCCTGGTGCCATTATCTCAGATCGAACCGCTTTTTATATGGGACCAAATAAAGATCATGAAATATTTATCGTTTCAGAAAAATCCAGACGACCGGTAAAAGTTGGCTCTTATACAATTTATCCTCGTCCTGGGGCGGCTGTTCAGCCATCTGATACACCTTTTATGGGAAATTTGTTTTTAGCTTCTAATGCTAGAAAATACTTAGAGAATATGAGGGTATCTCGTAACAAAGTTAGTATAGAACCTCGTTATTTATCTCAACAAGAAATAGAAGAAAAATTGGATCAATATATACGGGTTAATGGGGAGGCCGCATTAAATAAATTGCGTGACGATATGCGCACTTTATCTGCCACATTAAAGTTGGAATCAGAGTTCAATAAAATAAATTCGATCATCAGTACGTTGTTAAGAACTCATACCTCAAGATTGAAATCTAATGTTGGTATTGCTCGCTCTATGGGTGAAGAATTTGATCCTGAACGTGTTGTGTTATTCATGGCGTTATATGAGGCACTTAGTTCAACCGCTCCGGTAATTCGTAAAACTGAACAGAACTTTTCTCCAGTTTTATGTTTTTATGAATCATATTTTTCTAATTATATTGAGGGAACTAAATTTGCTGTTTCTGAAGCACAGGATATAGTTTTTAATAATAAAATACCCGCATCTCGGCCCGATGATGCACATGATATAGCTGGAACGTATGCTGTTATTTCTAGCGAACATGATATGTTGCGTACACCAAAGAATTTTGATGACTTTATTGACATATTAAAAAAAAGGCATGCACGTATAATGGAAGGGAGACCAGAAAAAGAACCCGGAAAATTTAAAACATTATTAAACCAGGCCGGATCCACAGTATTTGTTGAACCAAATCTTGTTGTCGGAACTTTAAAACAAGCTTTTGAATTGTATTCAAGGTTGGATACAGCCTTTGCGCGTGCTGTGTTTATGATGTGTGCAATAGCAGAAGTTCATCCTTTTAATGATGGGAATGGGCGTATATCAAGAATTATGATGAATTCAGAACTTGTTGCAAACAACGAATCTCGTATAATAATACCAACAATTTATCGTTCGAATTACTTGATGGCATTGAAAGGTTTCTCTCATAACAAAATTACTGATTCTATAATAAAGACGATGGATTTTGCTCAAAAATATACTAGTCAAATAGATTGGACTGATTTGCGCACAGCTACTGATATATTACAATCAACAAATGCGTTTGTTGAGGACGCTGAAAATACTACGGCATTATTAAGATTGCCGAAATAGTTTTTTAATAATTTATTGATGTCCAATAATGAATATTTTGATAGAAAAATATATACATTTTTCTATAAAAATCGATTCGTTTGAAAATGGTGATTTTGGGGTTGGGTGCCGTCGATGAGTGGGAGCAAAAAAATTTGACTAAAGTATATTTTTATATGTTTTGATATGTTTTTGATATATTATGATACATTTCATTTGTTCAAAAAAGTGCATTTTTCTGCGGGTTTTACAAGACTTTTATTTTTTAGCATGCTATAATTTGCATGTAAGGATATCAAAAATTGCTGTGAGATTAGATGATTCTTTATAGCGTTTTTTGACCCGAACAAAACCATCAAAACCCAAAGGAGAAAAACATGGAACATGAGTTCTTGAATTATGGGGGGATGGAGAGAGAACCAAACTATAAACTTATAAATGTAAAGGAAGACGTTTTGAAAGACAGACTGATTACACCAAGAGAGACAGCGGCATATCTTGGATCGTCTGTTTCGGCATTAAGCCAATATCGTGCGCTGGGTATTGGGCCTTTGTACTTCAAAATCGGCAAAATGGTGCGGTATCGCATATCAGATATAGATAAATGGCTGGAAGATAAGAAAAGCGGTGGAAAATAGTTGTTTCTACTGGATATTCCGTAGTTATCGTGCATTGTTGTGTAGCTGTAACAAAGGAGTACACATATGGCAGAACAATGGAAATGTTATACTAAACCATTTCGGGATACATGGATACATCTGTTGCATTCGGATGTTAATTTACAGGTAAGTGACGGGACAATTCCTGGGCTATTCCTGCGATATTCGGCGGCAACACGTACTATCAGGTTTTTCTTGGGATGTAAAATCGATAAAAAGAAATGTAACCTTTACATCGGGCGGTATAACGATTATTCAATCAAAGATATTCGCGAAATGGCATGGAATATGCGGCATCAAATTGCCCAGGGTCAAGACCCACGTCGCGAAAGAATAGAACAACAAATGAAAGAAAAAGAGGCGCTTGGTGAAAAGTTCCAAGATTTATTCCCACAATACATGGATAAATACGCCAAAGTTTACAAGAAACCACGAACACAAGATTCTAACTGGGGTGAATACCGATTGTATCTTGGGCCAATGTTTGATAAATTATACATGCGACAGATAGAAGAAAAGCACGTAATGGATGCCTATGCCAAATGGGTAAAAAGGACATCGTTTTCAACCGCAAATAAAGCTCTATCGTTATTCTCAAACTTCTGGGACTGGTGCGAAATGTACAAATACGTGGATCGCAACACCAACCCATGTAAATATGTTCGCAAGGGTGCTAATAAAACTTATAAACCCCAAATACTGGATCAAAATGGCTATCGTGCATTATCGCATGCGCTGGAAGTCGGGCCAAAGGTATCCAGAATGCATCCACGATTATTCAATGCCCTGCGGGTTTTAATGCTAACCGGATGTCGTGCATCAGAAATAACAGGACTGGAAGTAGACGAATTGGCATTGATGCACAAAGTAATACATTTGAAAGACAGTAAGACCGGGGCCAGGGATGTTAAGTTATGTGATGCGGTTATACCATATTTACAGGCTGCACTGGATGAAGCAACTGCGTTGGGCAGTAAATATGTCTTTCCGGGTGTGGGCAACATCCGCCGTCCGATAAATAACATCCGTAAACCGTTTGAATGGGCGCTGGAATACGCAAAACTGCCACACATGCGAATACACGACCTGCGGCACTCATTCATCAGTATGGGGGCGAATATAGGCGAAAATATGGCGGCCATGAAAGAAGCGGCTGGACATTCCCGTATAACCACCACCGAAGGCTACACTCATATCATGGACAGCAGCACCTATCGCGCGATAAATAACGTTGCAAACGCAATATGTGGCTAGTTGTGCGCTGGTGTATCGTGATGAATCAAATTCGCCCCGTTACAGGTGCGTTTTTATGGGGGTAACGGCGAGCGCAACGCCTCTTTACACACACATTGCCAAAATGTGTTCGCAGTTCGCACTTTGTGGGTGTAAACCGCAGAAATCTGGTAAAACAGGGGTGCGAACACATGCGAACACCTAGTGCGAACACCTAATGTGATTTGAAGGTATACTTGCGGCCTTTGTTCTGACCGGTGGCAACCAAAAAACCTTTATCTACTAAAACAGAAAACAATTGTCGGACCCGTTGTGGTGATTTGCCGGTGATTCTAACGGCATCGGTGGCTGCGATTTCACCCTTTGTAATGATGGTTGGTGCAATGGCAGAAAAGAATGCATGTTCGGTTTCGTTTAGAGAATTGATACTTTTATCGCTAGTTATATCGCTAACTTTTTTATCGCTATTAGCGATATAGTGACGTTGGTTTGCAAAGTCGTCATACATAAAAATTCACCTTTTATCGGGTTCATTTTTGATTCTAACCCATTTTTCCGAAAAATCTAGTCTTTTAGAAAGTCGTCTAACTGTCCTGTATTGTGGCGTATCATAAAAAATCAAAAAGGTACTGTCTGGACATTTTTTCTATAGAGGGTAACGGCGAGCGAGGCACTTCGCTAGCGTCAGAATACAAAATAGGTTCGCAGGTGCGCACTTTGGGTATTTATTGTGTAAAAACAAAGCGTTAAGTGCGCACCTGGGGTGCGCACCAGGTTCGCACCCATGATTTCAGTTCTGAAATCACATCTGAAATCAGATACGATATCGTGTACGATTTCGTATACGATATCGTGAGTAAAGAAAAAGAAAGAAGTAAGTAGTAAAGAAAAAGATAAATATAAAGAAAAAGATAATTGTAAAGAAAGAGAAAGAAGTAATGCACGTTAAAATTGTTGAAAACCTGTTGAAAACTCACGTACATCTGTTGGTATAAGTTATAAAGTTTTCAAAAGTGTTGATATCAATGTTTGGCAATGTGAATAAGGTATAAGACCTCGCTATATTTTGCTATACAAGGGTGATTTTTGGCGATATGGCTTGTTGAGTATCACAAAATGGAAAGTTTGCGCCATATTTCTATGATTTTCTTGATTTTTTGTACAATATGTGGTACATGTTATGCGTCGATAAGATTTTAACCCGCTTTTCGGCGTTAGTTGGATTGAAGTACGAGCAATCGGAAACAAAAACCAATAATGCTGTAAGCGTCGAAAAGAATTATAGGCGCACGACAACCAAGGTTGTCTTTGCGATAATTCTTTCGACTGAAAAGCAGCTGGCAGGAACAAACAAAAAGAGTGAGCTAGCTATGAGGTTAAAATTGGAAGATTGGAAGGCCGAGGAAGAAACGCCGAGGCAAGCAAAAATGCGGGATTTACGACCCCAAAAAGAACACAAAATGAAATTTTGTCAAATTTTGTGTAAAGGTGTTGTACTTCTGTATTTTGCGTTGATGTGCGAAATCAAGGAAAACTTGATTTTAACCCGCTTTTCGGCTACAGTTGGATTGAAGTACGAGCAATCGGAAACAAAAACCAATAATGCTGTAAGCGTCGAAAAGAATTATAGGCGCACGACAACCAAGGTATCTCAGAAATAAGGATTGTTCCTTTATTCACGCCACCTTATTTCTGGAGGATAAATATGTCACGTACAGCTAGAATTTTTTCAAATATTACGAATGTTGATTACTTGCAATCCGTTAGATCGTTTAAGTACAAGAATTTAGATCTGCGGCGTTTAGCGGAGCAAATAAAAACTGATCGTTTCAAATTTTCTACCTTGCAAATGGCTAAGGTGCCAAAGTCAAATAATCGCTATAGAATTATTTGTATGCCCGGCGACAAGGATAAGTTTGTTCAACAGATTTTATTAAAAAATTTATCTTCTAAAGAAGAAGATGTTTGCAATGTACATTCTGATATAAGCTTTGGGGGTCCAAATAAGGGTGTTGCAAAAGCTATTAAGATGGCGCTAACATATATGAAAAAATATCCGTATTATTTAAAAATAGATATAGTTTCTTTTTTCGATGAAATAGATAGAAATTTGTTAATAAGAAAAATAAACAAATTAAAACTGGTCAGCCCGGTAAAAAAGCTTCTGATACAAGTTGTTAATTGTGAATTAAAATTTCGTTCGAAAGAAGATAAACAAATTGCTGAGCAGGAGGGTATAAAAAGGGGAAAAGGTGTCAGACAAGGTATGCCATTATCACCATATTTGTCTGATTTGGCGTTAAAAGATTTTGATAGAAAATTGTGCAAATTAAAAAGAATAAAAGCTATACGATATTGTGACGATATGCTGATTTTTGGAAAATCAGAAAGAGTTTTAAAAGAAATCATCAGCAAAATAGAAAATTGGCTGAAGGATGAAAATCTACAAATACATACGACAGGTAAAAAGAAACCTGTTATAGCAAAACGAAATGAAAAAACAGAATTTTTGGGGTATGTGCTGAAAAAAGGCAAAGCATATGTATCAAAAGAATCTAAAAATAATATAAAAATAAATATACGAAGTTATCTTGATTGGAGAAAGTTAAAAAATAAAAATGTCGATATGAATTTGTACGATTTTATAAAAAAATTGAAGGCTATGAAAATTGGTTATATCAATGCTTATAGCGAAGCCAGTAATAAAAAACATTTGAATGAACTAATAGATAAAAATATTAAAATGGTTTTTTGTTCTGTATTAACAGATATTTTAGGCGAGGATTCGATGAATAAAATAGTAACCGATAAAGACAAAATGCGATTTTTGGGTGTAAACGGTTTAATTTTTTAGATAAGGTTCTGTGACAACTGTTTTTAATAGAGGGTAACGGCGAGCGCAGCGCCTCTCTACACACAGGATAAAATTTTAAGCCGCAGGTCGCACTGCAGGTGTCAAGTGTGCAGAAATCTGGGGTTTTAGTGCGGCTTTGTGCCGCGGCAGTGCCACACTTATGCCGCACAGAGACAGAACAAATTGCCTATGAAACCCAATCAAGAACCATAAAAAATATCGTGATGTGTTAATTTGATTCAAAAAGAATCGTAATGTTTTTTTATGAATTTACATATAAAAATATCATGATTTTTTGGGTCAAATGTATCGTGGTGTATCATAATGTATCAACAGCAAAATCTGCAGAAAATAAGGCCTTTACAAATGAATTTTTTTCATGCATGGTGTGTGTAGAAATATAAAAAATTTGGAGAAAAAGCCATGAAAGATGTCGCGAATATTTTTAAATTATCACCTAAGGATTTGCAGAAGAAGAGCAAACACTTATGGGACGATACTGCTCCAGAGATTGTCGATTTTGCAAACGATTTGCAAGAGTTTTTGCAAGGGGTGGACACTCCATACGTAATAGGTCTGGATGGTGGATACGGAACAGGTAAAACGCATTTTTCAACACGCTTTGCAGTTCAAATGCACAAGAAAATAAGAACGTTGTATTTCAGTGCTTGGGAAAATGATTATAAAAACGATCCATTGAGTATTTTTATTGAGCAGATAGCATTGTTGGTGAAACAGGAACAAAAAATTATAAAACCAAAAACCTTCCAGTTTATACAAAACCTATTGGGTTCGTGGGCCAAGTCTACAGACATCAACGTAAGTGCTCAAGTTGGCGAGCTATCAGCTGGCATAACAACAAATGTGGGGGACTTCATCAGCAATTTGAAAAATTTAGAATTACCAGTCGACGTTTTGCAAAATGCAAAATCACAACTGGCAGAATATATAAAATTATTGCCGCACGACAAGTTGATATTTATCGTTGATGATTTGGACAGGTGCAGACCAGATTTTGCAATTAAAACACTAGAAGCAGTAAAGCATTTCTTCGATATAGAAGGTTTGATTATTGTGATGCCGATAAATCAAAACAGATTAAGAATTTGCGTGGATGCGTTTTATCAAATTTCTACTGAAGCACGTCAGAAACTCGGCAATAAGGAAGATTATTTGCAAAAGTTTTTCAATGAAGTTATTGATATCCCGAATTTGAATTATGAAAAAATATGTGCGGATCATATAAACGAAAAAGAATTTATAAACAATCTGGTTTATGAAGGTAATGATTTTAACAGTATTACAGAATTGCGTAAATGGATTGCAGAATATGCTAAAAAATGCAATTTTTCATACCGAGAAACCGTAGAAATTATCAAAAAAGCCAAATTTTTCTGCAATAATTACAATGAACCGATCAGATGTAGATTGCTTGCTTACACTTTGTGCAACCGCTTGCATAAACAAAAAGCAACAAGATGGGCAGAACAGGCGGATATTCAATACGGTGAAAATGATATTTACAAGAACAATCAACAAAACCCAAAATATACTGTATTCAACAAATATATTGTATATGAAACTCTACAAAATATAAACAGTAGCATTTTGCTGTCAAAGCCAGAAAACTTTCATGCCCTAATAAACAAAGCTGGCGAAACACCAAAAACATATGAAGAGCTTTACAGTGCAATTCAATATTGTCACGATATCATATCTGACCTTATAAAAAAAGATTTTCTTAATAATAATTTTTATTATGAACAAATCCAACCAAAATTAGCAAATTTATTGCCGGAATTAGACAAGCAAAAACAAGAGGCTGAAAAATTGCAAAAAGAGCATGGTTCTGACGATAATGATGCAGAAAGAGCCAAAATTTATGCAACTTTAGCTCAAAATCCACAATTATTAAAAAAATAGTCGATTTGGGTGCTTCTTGATTTTATAGGTTTTTATGTCTATAATATTGAAAGACTATATTCAAGGGGTTACAATGCAAGCTCAAATCAATAATGTTTTATCGGAAGAAGATACAAAACGTCTGGAAATAACGCCTGCTATTACTGATAGAGGATGGGATCCCAGAGCTCAAATACGTATGGAATACTCTTTTACTAACGGAAAAATTATGGTAAAAGATAAAGAAATTCGTAAGGGTAAGAAAAAGAAAGCCGATTATTTGCTTTTTCTGAAACCAAATTTTCCAATTGCGATTATTGAAGCAAAAAGGTTTCATCGTGGGGTAAGTGATGGTTTGCAGCAAGGTATGAATTATGCTGAATGTTTAAATGTGCCTTTTGTATATAGTTCCAACGGACAGGGTTTTTATGAACATGATTTTTTAACGGGGGAAGAACGTGAATTAAGCATGGATCAATTCCCAACACCAGAAGAATTATGGGAAAGATACAAGGTAGCCAAAGGTCTTTCATTAGATCAAGGAACCAATATTTTATCAGATTATTATACTGATGGCTCAGGTAAGGAACCCAGATATTACCAAAGGAACGCTATCAATAAAACGGTAGAGGCAGTCATTAAAGGTCAAAAGCGTATTTTGTTGGTTATGGCCACAGGAACAGGAAAAACTTATACTGCGTTTCAAATAATATGGCGTTTGTGGAAATCAAAACAAAAGAAACGTATTTTGTTTTTGGCAGATAGAAATATTTTGATAGACCAAACGAAAGTTCAGGACTTTGCACCATTTGGTACTGCTATGACAAAAATAGAAAACAGGAGTGTAGATAAGTCTTATGAAATATATCTTTCTTTGTATCAGGCTGTTACAGGTACCGAAGAAGAGAAGAATATATATAAACAATTTTCTAAAGACTTTTTTGACTTGATAATAGTTGACGAGTGTCATCGTGGTTCTGCAAAAGAAAATTCTTCTTGGCACGAGATTTTAGAATACTTTGATTCCGCGACTCAAATTGGCATGACAGCAACACCAAAAGAAGACCGGGACATTTCTACAAGTCAATACTTCGGTAAACCTCTTTATAGTTATTCGTTAAAAGAAGGAATTGCTGATGGATTTCTAGCACCCTACAAGGTTATGCGAGTTATATTAGACAAAGATCTTGGGTGGAGACCAGAGTTGGGAAAATTGGATAAGTATGGTAATGAAATACCAGATAAAGAATATACCGGAAAAGATTATGATAAGAATATTGTGTTGAATAGTCGTACAGAATGTGTAGCTAAATGTGTAGTGAAATTTTTGAGAGAACATGATCCTTATGCAAAAACGATAGTCTTCTGTGAAAATATAGATCATGCAACCAGAATGAGAAACGCTATAGCCAAACTTGCTCCAGATTTTATGAAAGAAAACAGTAAATATGTTATGAAAATAACAGGAGATGACATGGAGGGCAAGCAAGAGTTAGATAACTTTATAGCTTTAGATGAAAAATATCCAGTGGTTGCGGTAACTTCTAGATTGATGACAACAGGTGTTGATGCAAAATTGTGCAAATTGATAGTCCTTGATAGAACAATCAATTCTATGACAGAATTTAAACAAATTATTGGTCGAGGGACCAGATTAAACGAAGAATATAAAAAATACTATTTTACTATAATGGATTTCCGGCAAGCCACGAAATTATTTGCAGATCCTGAATTTGATGGGTTCCCAACGGAGATCAAACTTGTGCCAGGTGCAGATGTAGAAGAACCAGATCAAGATCCAGATGTTTGGACTATTGAAGAGGAACCAGAAAGTATTTCTACATCAGATTGGAATGACGGAGAAGTAATAGAGGAAGAACCTTGCCCAAATAAGTATGTTATAGATGATGTTCCTGTATCGATTGTGGATAAACGTGTAGAATGGTTAGATGAGAACGGAAAACTGGTTTGTGAAAATATAACAGATTATTACAGAAACTTTATTTTGAAACGTTATGCCACAGAAGATGCGTTTAGAAATGCTTGGAACAGGGCACGTAAAAAGACGCTTTTTGTGGATCAATTGGTCGCTGATGGTTTGGTTGTCAAAGAGCTGAGATCTTTTTATCCATCAAATATAGACATCTTTGATGTGTTGTTAAAAAATACATATGATGTTCAACCTTTAACTCGTGCGGCTCGTGCGGAACGTTGTAAGGCGTTATTAAAAGAATTGTCTTCCGTAGAACAGGATTTTTATACAGATATGTTAGCAAAATATATAGAAGTTGGTGTATCTGCGCTGGAAGACAGACAAATTTTAAGAACACTGGATTTTGAGAATAAATATGGCACTATTGTTGAAATGTTTAATAAAATAGGTGGTAATGAAAAATACCTTGACACAATAGAAAAATTAGAAAACCTAATATATGGGGGTAAGTAGGATGTCAAACGTAAGTCAGATTGTAAAATCAATACAGAAAATTATGCGTAAAGATCCCGGGGTTGATGGGGATGCGCAGAGACTCGGACAGCTTACCTGGATGTTGTTTCTTAAAATATTTTCTGACAGAGAAAAGCAGAATATTCTTATAAATGAAAATTATGTCTCTCCAATTCCGGACGCTTTGAAGTGGTCTTCATGGGCAGAAGATGATGAGGGGATCACTGGTGATGATCTACTAGATTTTGTTAACAAAGATCTGTTCCCTGGGCTTAAAGCATTAGATACATCAGATCCAAATGCTGCGATGGTTCGCTCTGTTTTTGATGATACACACAATTACATGAAATCAGGACAACTTTTGCGTCAAGTTATAAACAAGATTGATGAAATTGATTTTAATAAAGGGGCAGATAAACACCTGTTTGGTGATATATATGAACAATTATTAAAAGATTTGCAAAATAATAAGCATTCTGGTGAATTTTATACACCTCGTGCAGTTACGAACTTTATGGTGGAAATGACGGCTCCACAATTGGGTGAAAGAATACTAGACCCTGCTTGTGGCACTGGTGGATTTTTGGCATCTGCTATAAATTATCTTAATCCACAAGTAAAAGTGGGTGATGATTTTGTTACATTAAGAGATTCTATAATTGGTTGGGAGAAGAAACAGTTACCATATATTCTGTGTACAACAAATATGATTTTACATGGTATAGATGCCCCAAATATTAAACACTTTATCAACGGCAGTCTTGCTCGACCATTGAATGATTATTCAGAAAAAGATAAAGTAGATGTAATTTTGACCAATCCGCCGTTTGGTGGTGAAGAAGAAGATGGAATAGAAGCTAATTTTCCGGCCAATGTCAGAACAAAAGAAACGGCTGATTTGTTCTTGGTGTTAATTATAAAATTACTCAAAGATACAGGTCGTTGTGCAATGGTTTTGCCGGATGGTGCGTTGTTCGGTGAAGGTGGCGCAAAAACCAGAATAAAAGAAGAGTTGTTAACAAAATGCAACTTACATACAGTTATAAGATTGCCTAAAAGTGTGTTTGCTCCATACACAAGTATTAACACAAACTTGTTATTCTTTGATAAAAGCGGACAAACAACAGAAACTTGGTTCTATCGTCTTGATATGCCAGATGGCGTGAAAGCGTTTAATAAAACCAAGCCTATGCAATCAGAGCATTTTGGTCCGGTAAGAGAATGGTGGAACAATCGTAAAGAAATAGAAGAAGACGGCTTTTTCAAAGCAAAGAGATATACATTTGAAGAATTAAAAGAACGTAATTTCAATTTGGATCTTTGCGGTTATCCAACTGTTGAAAATGTCATTCTGGAGCCAAAGGAACTTTTTGAACAATTTGAGCAGAAGAAAGATGCTTTGGAAAAAGAAATGTTAGAAGTTCTTAACAAAATTAAAACAATTTTGGGAATAAATTAAATGAAAGCAATAGATTTAAAAAATTCTATATTACAACTAGCGATATCCGGTAAATTGGTGCCGCAAGATCCAACAGATGAACCAGCAAGCGTTTTGTACGAACAAATACAAACTGAAAAGAATAGATTGATTAAAGAAGGTAAAATAAAAGCGCCGAAGAAAAACGGTCGCATAAATCCTGCAGAACCACCATTTGAAATACCCGCTTCTTGGATATGGGTAAGGTTAGGAGATGTTGCCGATTTATATACTGGTGACAGCATCCCAGAAATCGTTAAAACAACAAAATACAAAAATGTGACTGATGGATATGATTACATCGGTACAAAAGATGTTGGTTTTGATCATTCTATAAATTATGATAATGGTGTCAAGATACCTTATGATGAAAAAGGTTTCAAGTATGCAAGTGATAAATCCATATTGTTGTGTATAGAAGGAGGAAGTGCAGGAAGAAAAATAGGAAAGTTAAAAACGAAAGTTTGTTTTGGAAATAAATTATGTGCCATCACACCGTTTGGTTTTGATAATTCTTATTTATATTATTTTCTGCAGTCAGATTTTTTCCGATCAATTTTTAATGAACAAAATAGCGGAATTATTGGTGGAGTTAGTATAACAAAATTATTTGAGCTTGTTTTGCCTCTTCCTCCATTATATGAACAGAAACGCATTGTAGATAAAATAGAAGAATTAGAACCGTTGATAGATCGTTACGGTAATGTGGCGGAAGAATTGGCTCGTATAAAAACCGCATTTCCAGAAGACCTAAAAAATTCTATTCTACAACAAGCTATAGAAGGAAAACTTGTTTCACAAGACCCAACGGATGAGCCGGCAAGCGTACTCTTAGAAAGAATAAAACAAGAACGACAACGGTTGATTTTAGACGGAAAAATTAAAGCATCTAAACTGCCGAAATCAAACGAGCCTTTAAATCCCGCAGATATGCCTTTCCAAATACCAGATAGTTGGATGTGGGTAAAATTAGACGATATTGGAATATATAAAAAGGGGCCTTTCGGTAGTTCATTAACGAAAGGTATATTTGTAGATAAATCCGCTAACACTATAAAAGTTTATGAACAGAAAAATGCTATATATAAAAATACAATATTGGGGAACTATTACATAACAAAAGATTACTTTGAACAAAAAATGAAAGGTTTCGAGATTTTTCCTGGAGATATCATTGTTAGTTGTGCAGGAACCATCGGAGAAACATACATTTTGCCTAAAAATATGGAAAGAGGCATCATAAATCAAGCCTTAATGAGAATAAAGATAACAGATTATATATATAAGCCTTATTTTCTTCTGTATTTTGATTTTATCATAAAAAAATCTTCTTCTGAACAAAGCAAAGGTTCAGCAATAAAAAACATTCCACCTTTTGAGATATTCAAACAAATGCCTATGCCTTTGCCTCCATTAGCAGAACAAAAAAGAATTGTAGAAACCGTAGAAAAATTAAGCTGTTTGATTGATAATTTGAGTTAAACTATTTATTAACACCATAAATTCATCAACCTTATTAACAATACGTTTTTGTTCTTTTGCTGGAGGAAGAGGTATATTAGCAGTTAAAATATCGTCGCGAGCTATGCCAGGTATCATGCTTTTCGCTTGCGATTGTAAAGTTTTGAGGTTTGATTCTAAAAAAATTCTTATATATTCAAGGTTAATATTATAACTACGTATTGCCATGATTTGCCGAGCTATGTGTGCTTGATCAACTTTTAGAAACGCCATTAACCCCACAGTCCCCTTACATGTAATAAGCAAATCGCCTTTGTATGCAATAGATTTTGGAACTTCTGTCCATCTGTTTATCATTACTTCACCATTATCAAAATTGCTTGCGCCAGTTATATAAGGAATCCCATTTTGTGTAGAGTTGTATTCATTTGTGGTTAAATCTTGGCCAGAAATCAACGCGATAATCTCTCCTAATTTTACCCACATCCAACTATCTGGTATTTGGAAAGGCATATCTGCGGGATTTAAAGGCTCGTTTGATTTCGGCAGAGTATGATTCTCTTTTAATTAGGCAAAGGAAATAAAATGATATACGGTTATATTAGAGTTTCAACAGATAAACAAACAACAGAAAATCAACATTATGAAATAGAGGAATTTTGTAAGAAGAATGAGTTGAAAATAGATGAATGGATAGAAGAAACCATCAGTTCAACTGCCGATTTAGATAAAAGAAAACTAGGTAAATTGATAAAAAAGATAAAGAAAGACGACCTAATTATAGCAAGCGAGCTCTCCAGACTAGGAAGGAATCTGCTACAAGTTATGGGGATGTTGAATAAATTATTGGATACAGATGCCAGGGTTTGGACCATAAAAGATAATTATAAACTCGGCGATGATATCTCCAGTAAGGTACTGGCATTTGCTTTTGGATTATCTGCGGAGATAGAGCGCAAAATGATTTCGCAGAGGACAAAAGAGGCTTTGGCAGCACGTCGGGCAGCGGGCAAGATATTAGGGCGACCGTTAGGAGCAAAAAATGCAAAATTAAAACTTACCGGAAAGGAAAATCAAATAAAGAGCTTGTTAGAAAAAGGGATGAGCAAAAGTTCTATAGCAAGACGTTTTCATGTAGACAGGGAAACTGTACGGAATTTTGTAAATAATCAGGTTTTATAACATTTTTATATGTTTTTTGCGATTTTTAACGGTAAGTTGAATAACTTAACCCTTGTCAAAGCCGATAAATATAATCCCAAACCATTTGCATAAAAGGGTAAGGTGGGCTTGGTATGTTGTTGCGCTGGCTTGTTCTCGCTTGAATTCAGCGATTTCTTCGGCTGATAGGCCAAGTTCTCTGATAAGTCGATTAGCCGCCCCATAAGGTAGAAAACGTTTCCTTGGGGGCCTTTTAAATCAATAACGATGCCAAGGGGTATTTCGCCATTTTGGTCTCCTATTTATTTGATGTGATCAACACGGTAACTTTGATTTTTGTGTTGTCGTTTACTGTCTGAATCTGTCGATGCTGAGTGTTGGCGAATGAAATTATAAGAATAGCGGGGGTATAACGGTTTCGCAGAACAAAATATGTCGAGAGCAAAACAATAAATGTATATGGAGTTGTTTTATATTGATTTTTTTCGGTTTTTGTGATATAATGTTAAAACATTTCAAGGTTATGTACTATGTTGGACACATTTTCTTCTTCTGTAAAACAAGTTGCGACAGATTATCTAGTTAAAATAGAAAAATATTTCGAAAAGGATAAAGCTGATGTGTTAGCTTATTTTGGAAATATAGATGCTAATTATGAAAATGTGTTTAAAAATGCTCTAGATGGCTTGTTAAGAGAACGGGAAAAAACGAAAAGTAAAACATTGTGTATCATTTTGCAGACTTTTGGTGGGAGTATCGAAACAACCGAAAAGTTTGTTAGTATGGTGAGAAAACATTATAAACAAGTTTATTTTATAGTGCCTAATTATGCTATGAGTGCCGGCACTATTTGGTGTATGTCTGGTAATAAAATATTCATGGATTATACCTCATCATTGGGGCCAATAGATACCCAGATATTCTCTCAAACTATGAATCAATTTGTTCCAGCAAATGGCTATATAGACGAATATGAAGAACTTGTAAAAAAGGGAGAACAAAATCAGTTATCAAACGCAGAGTTTGTTTTAATGTCCCAAAAGTTTGATTATGCTTTTTTGAACAGATGTAAAAAGTTAAAAGATTTGACGGTTACGTTGCTTCAAAATTGGTTGGTAGAATATAAGTTTAAGGATTGGAAAAAAACCAAGACAAGAAAAGCGACAGTTACATTAGAAATGAAAAGAGATAGGGCAAGAGATATTGCCAAAGTTTTGGGCGATGATAAGAAATGGTGTATTCACTCTAGACCTATAATGATAAAAGATTTGGAAAAAATGAAATTACAGATTGATGATTATTCAAATAATGAAGATTTACAAAAAATAATAAGAGATTATAGCGACTATATGGCAGGATATTTAAATACAGCAGGATTACAAAACTCACAATTTATACATACAAGATTGTTTATTTAATAACAAAAAGATTATAATATGACAACAAAATATAAAAAGAAAACTAAAACAAACACAATTACATTGTCAACAACAGAGATAGCAAGATTACGGCAAGTGCTAAAAGATAGCGAATGTAATCCAGTGCAACATAAGCAAATATTTAAAGATCAGCAAAAGGTTGTATTTGGATTGAATTATAATTGTGCAAAATTCTGAAAAGCATATAGAATATGTTTTAACAAAAAAACAACCAGCAGATGCTGGTTGTTTTTTGTTGTTTCTAAATATCAATTCTCATATTTTTTGAAAATAGATCGTAATTTTGTAGCCATTTCGCAATACCAAGCAAAAAATTCCGGCCATGCGCTGGCATCTTTTTTTATGTTGCCAGAACGTTCAAACACAATACGGCAGTCTTTCTCAGCGGCTATCCATTTTAACTTATGCCCAAATTCTTTTTCTATTTCTGCAGAATGTTTTAGGAAGTTTTCATATAGTTCTCTATCATTTGAAATATAAACAGCAATACCTATCAAGTGTTTCTTGGTATTTGTTAATAATGAGATATGATAAGAAGAACGCCCTACATTCAAATCGTACCAATGTTGTGGCTGTGGGGAGCGTTCAGAAAATATTTGTGCAAATTTTGTGTTTTTGAAGGCAAAATCAACGAAAGCTTGCCAATAATCTAATTGTATTTTCTTTGTTTCTGTAAGTTCGTCTGTATTGCGCATAGTTTTTGCCCAATTATTAGGCCGTTCTACTATGTTGAACTTAGGGGCAGGAACAGAATCGTTTATCTGCCACAATTCAATTTCTAATAAGAAAAAACCTATGTCTCCAGTTGTGTTATTATTTAGCCATTCAATGGCACGTTTATGTTCCTCTCGGGCCTTTTTTACCAGCCAGATAACGACTTTTGCGTCTTTGCCGGAAGCATAAGTGATGATTTTACCGAGGTGATCATGATTTGTATCCTCTAATTGATTTTCTATAACAATCCTGCGACCAGTATTTTCCTCTGTTGCGTATAAATCTACATTGAAACCACCAACAGACGATTCTGTTTCTTCTAACATAATATTTATGCCAATTGCTTCACCAAGAGCATTTAAATTTTCATCTTCTGCAAGCCACGTTGTAAAATCTCGTGCCTCATGAGGCCATATTTTACGCAAATCGGTAATTTTTTTCATTTTTCCAAGTGATTTTGTAGTCATTTATCTATCCCTAAACTTGTGTTGATAATACTTAATTATAACACATATTAGGATTATTTACTATTTTTATTCTCCAACGAACACAATTCCGAACCATTTGCGTAAAAGGTTAAGGTGAGCGTGGTATGTTGTTGCGCGGGATTGTTCTTGCTTGAATTCGGCGATTTCTTTGGCAGACAAGCCAGGTTCCCGTATAAGTCGATTAGCTAGCCCTATAAGATAGAAAATGTTTCCTTGGGGGCTTTTCAAGTCAATAACGATGCCGGTGGGGTATTTCGCCATTTGGGGCTCCTTAATCATTAGATCTAACCAACACAGTAATCTTGATTTTTGTATTATCGTTTATTGTCTGAATCAATCGGTGTTGTGCGCTGGCAGGGTGTGTTGGCGTGATAATGAATATGTGCTTAGTATCATGTTTTGCTGCTGTACTCAGCATCTGACCGATATCTGCATCGGTTATCGCGTTGGGTAGCGATATTACCATGGCTTTTTGCGTTTTTTTGCCCATAATAGCAGCAATTTCGAATTTGCGCTGGGTGGCTTTAATGCGGGCGACCATCTGCACAAACTTGTTTTGTATACGGCGGAGCAGCCATGCCTGGCGGCAGGTCAATTTGCCACTGTTTGTTCGGCGAATTGCGGCTTGTAACTCGCGTAAAGACCGACACGCGGCAAAGTATAGCATCACAAAATCTGTGCGATGGTTAGGACGAATATCGTCAAAATGCGTATATTTCATAGACAATCCTTTTAAGGTTGTCGTATTTGTCCGTATTTATTGCCAAAAGTCCAGTTGTTTATTCAGAAAAATCGCTATGAGTTTCTTGTTGTTTTTGTTGGATTTTTTTGCTATTTTTGTGGTAAAAGGAACATAAATGACCTATGCAGAATATTTGATAAAATGTGAATCAGTTGCAAAAGTATTGGTGAAAATCGTTCGTGGAGAATACGTATCCCCAGAAGAACGTTTCAAGGCCTTTAAAGATGCTGTAGAGCTTTTTGATTATGAAAATAACGCAAGGCACAATGAAATTAGATAAAATGTTAAACAAAAATAAACAAAATAATATTGATAAATTATTTAAAATTCCAACATCAACCGAGCCGCTTACAATAAGCAATTGGCCTATACTAGAGAATTTTTTGCGTATTGGTTTCAAGATAGTTTTGTTCTGTGGACTATTTTGGTTTTTTAATAAAATAGGAGAGTTGCTGGCTTCACAAGAGTGGTTTTTTACAGAAAGTAATTTTGATACCAGTTTTTTGTATTCTGTATTCTTGTTACCTTTGTTATATTCTTTACGTGATGTTGTACATTGTTTTGATTCATGTTGGACAAAAGCCTATATTGAAAAAGACTGTATTGTTGTTAAAAGGGGCTTTACTTACACGGCTTATGATAAATTATATATCAAGGATATAAATAATGTAGAATTGCATCGAAGTTTGTTAGGCAAAGTATGTGGCTATTCGGATATTACCTTGTTTGCTCTGGGTGGTTTAGTTTCTATACCTTTTGTAAAAGACGCTGAACAAAATTTTAAGGCAATAGAAAGTGTAATAAAACAAGTATCTAAAAACCAGAAACAAAACATAAAATAGCTGGGTTTTGTTTTGTGGTTCACAAAATTTATCTGCAAAATGTTCAAAATATGTAGACAATTTTACGGGTTGAAAAAGCATAAGTTATTCATAAGACGACGGATAGGTTACGGATCCTGTGTAGCTATTGTGTAGCCAGAGGGGTGTTTTATGGCGTATTTTGGTGTATCGTAGTATGCGTAAATACAGAAGTGTTAATTTAAGAAAAATGCCGCAAACCTGCGGGGTTTACGGCGGAATTCCTTGGCTCGGGCAACTGGACTCGAACCAGTGACATACGGATTAACAGTCCGTTGTTCTACCGACTGAACTATGCCCGAATAACAGACCCTATATTATACCTAAAATCCGCACAAGTCAAGGACTTTTTAAACATTTTGTGGGGCTTAATTTTCTGCGATTTTTGCCATGTAATCACACTCATCAGTGTGCCATAGTGTGAAAAAATTTGAACAATTAAACAAATAATCAACCAAATATAAATTTTGCCCGGATTTCCGTAGAGTTTTTGAGATGATAACGTAACAAATTATGCTTTTATATCGGGTGTGCCGATGTGTGAAAAATCGAACGCCACACGGACGAACTGACTGTCTGTCGTTTTAAGTAAAAATCACAATTGAAATCAATAAAGATTTTATGCCAATATAAATCGTCTATTGTCGCTGCGGCATTTGATAATAGAACAACAATATGTTTTATCAAAGAACGCACTATAAAGTTTAAATCAAATATCTAGTTGATTTAATACACTAAAGGATAGTATACTTCTAAATCATGGATTTAAAATCAAAATGTTTACAATTATTGAGGCGTGTATATGGTCCTGAAGCAGCGTTTAGAGAAGGACAGTTTGAAGCTATTGAAGCTACTTTGCATCATAAACGTACTTTGGTTGTGCAAAAAACTGGATGGGGAAAGAGTTTAGTTTATTTTATGTCTACCAAATTGTTGCGTTCAGATGGTAATGGGGTCACCCTTGTCGTGAGTCCTTTGTTAGAGCTAATGAATAATCAGGTTGAAGCAGCTGAAAAATTTGACTTAAAATGTTCTATTTTAAACTCAACCATAAAAGATACAGATGAACGAACGCAAATATTAAACAATCTAAAAAATGGTTCCATAGATATATTTTTTACAACTCCTGAAACTTTGTTTGGAAATGAATTACAAGAAATAATTTCAGATATATCCATTGGTCTGTTTGTGATAGATGAAGCCCATTGTTTGTCCGATTGGGGACATGATTTTAGACGCGAATATAGTCGTTTGTATAAGATTATAGATATTTTGCCAGATTCTGCTTCTGTGCTATGTACTACAGCGACCGCAAATGATAGGATAATAGAAGACCTGAGAGTGCATTTAGGGTCAGACGTATTTGTGTCTCGCGGTGATCTTATGCGGGACTCGTTACAATTATCGATTGTTAATTTATCTACAAAATCTGAAAAATATGCATGGCTTTTGGATCATTTAAACGAATTGCCTGGTACAGGTATAATTTATTGTTTAACCCACAGAGATTGTGAATGGCTGCACAAATTTTTATCTGAAAATGGGATTGCCACAGCTAGTTACTATTCTGACACAAATAGAGAAGAAGAAAACAAAGAAGCGATAAACAAATTTAAAAACAATGAAATAAAGGCAATTATTGCAACAATAAAATTAGGTATGGGCTATGATAAAACAGATGTTGGTTTTGTTGTCAATTTTCAGAGACCGCAAAATATAGTGTCATATTATCAACAAATAGGCCGAGCAGGACGCAATATTCCAGCTGCGTATGCAATTCTTATGTCGTGTGATGAAGATACAAAAATACTTAATCATTTTATAGATAATGCATTTCCACAAGAAAGTGTATGTGAAGAAATCTTAAAAAACATAGATGGCAAAAGTAAAACAGAGATAATCGATTTGCTTAATTATCGTACTAAAGTTATTCAACAGGCATTAGAATTTCTAGAATTTGATGGATTTTTACGAAAAGACGGATCTAAATATTATCGTGTTCCTACAAAAAAGTTTAAATATGATCGCGATAAATATAATTTAATCACACAAATGCGTAAGCAAGAAATGGAACAGATGTATAATTTAACCAAAACGGACAAGTGTTTATTAAGGTACACTGTTGACTGTTTAAATAATATAGGGTCTAAAGATTGTGGTAAATGTTCAAATTGCCGTGGGGAACCGTTAATACCTGTAACTTATACCCAAGCATCTCTTGATAAGGCACAAGTTTTTATCAGAACTCAGTTATTGGTCATAGAACCAAGAAAACAATGGCCTGATGGTAAGAAAATTGTAAATCAATTGACACCAGGTATTTGCTTAAGCAAATATGGGGAAGCTGGTTATGGTGTAATGGTTCAAGAAGATAAATATAGAAATAAAGAATTTAGAGAAGATTTGATTGTGAAATCATCAGAAGTATTGAAAGATATTATCACAGAAAATAATATAGATATAATCACATGTGTACCATCTTTAAGAAATAACAAGGTTAAAATATTCACCGAAAAACTGTCTAAAAGGCTTGACATGCGGTTTGTCGAATTGATAAAAAAAACCGATGCCCCGCAGCAAAAAAGCATGGAAAACTCAGCTTTTCAATGTAAAAACGCAAAAAATTCGTTTTTAATATCAGAAGACTGTATAATTGAGGACAGCAATATTTTGTTGATTGATGATATGGTTGATTCAAGATGGACCATTACTGTATGTGGGGATTTACTACTAGGTCATGGCGCCAAAAGTGTGATACCTTTTTGTCTTGCTGATACAAGTGAGGAAAATTAAAATGTCGAATGCTGTACATAATACGATAGTTTTGTGTTTAGAAAGCAGTTCTAATACTTCTTCTATATCATCGTTATCAACTAAAGAGTTTTATGATTTATTAAATGCTATTGACGAATATAATGCGCCAAAAAGGATGGATCTATTTGACTTTTCTGAAAAAGAAAAAATAAAATTTGATGTTATAAATGAACTAGATAAAAAATTTATGGTTGAAAAATTAAGAATAAAAGAGGAATTAGCCGATAAAATATTAACCTTGTTCAAACGATCGACTTCTGTTTCATTTGAAATAGAAAAACTTGAAAATAACGGAATAAAAATATGCACAATTTTTGATCCTGAATATCCAAAGCGGTTAAAATCTGGCTTAAAAAATATGCCAAACTCTTTAAGAGAACCACCGTTGTTTTATTATTGTGGAGACATAAGCCTTTTAAAACTAAAATATGCAGGATTTGTTGGGGCGAGAGAAGTTGATTCTAGTGATACAGAATGGACGATAAGTTTGATAAAACAAAAAAAATTGATGGAAAATCTAGGTGTGGTTTCTGGTGGTTCAGAAGGAATTGATAGTATTTCAGAAAGTACGGCGTTGTCAGAAAATCTGCCAGTTATAGAGTTTTCAAAGAATATGAGACTTTCATTAAAAAATCCAAATATTATTGACGCCATAGAAAATAAATTGATGCTGTTGATATCAGAAATTAACCCTTTACGAACATTAACAAAAATGGATGCAACTGTGCATTTTATGAATCGTAATAAGTATATCTACGCAATATCAGAACATACTTTTGTTGTTAAATCTGGTTTTGGAAGCAGGAGTGGCACTTGGTCTGGAGCAGAACAGGCGATAAAGAAAAAAATAACCAAAGTATATGTACGTGATATACCTTACGAAGGTAATTTAAAATTGATAGAGCTGGGTGGAATTCCATATAAGTAACAGCAAATTCGGTCGTATGGTGATTTTATTTATTTAAATTGCTTTTTATAAAATCGAAACAAAATCAGTCAGAATTCATACACGATATCATCGTTGATTTCATATATGAAAAAATTGATGTATGTTTTTGCGTGTGACCGATGTTCTGATGTACCATAGTGTGATTTTACCAAAAACAGGGGGCAATAAATAGCCGTTTTTAGAATATTCTATGCATTGCTTTGTGATATTATAATGAAATCATAATTAAAAATTTTATGCATAAAAAAATCGCAGAAATCTGCGGCTTTTTAGAATCATTTTTGTTGCTCTGTTTGAAGCCCCGGCTTAGTTAACAGTCCGTTGTTCTACCGACTGAACTATGCCCGAATAACGCGACTTATAATAACCTTAAAATCCGCACAAGTCAAGGACTTTCTAAACATTTTGTAAAGAATTTTCGTCTGTCCCAGTAATCTGCCATTTGTGGCAATTTTTGCCAAGGTGTAGACGAGAAAAAATTAGGTAAAAACACGAACCGTTTTAGCAAAAATACGTTGCATTATAATTGTTGCATATAAATTGCATACCATATTATAAACAGCGTAAAAGATTTTTTAAAAATATTTCGGTATCTATGCCATTAAGTGCTGTCATAAATGCGAATTCAATATCAAGACGTGGTATAAAACCAATAATTGTGCTTGTGCCTATTGTTTCGCCACAATGGTATATAATTTTGTAATTCTTGTGTTTTAATATCTGTAAACCGAATCCATATTTGGTATTTGTGCCGTTTGGCAATATATTCGGAACAAACATTTTTTGTGCCAAAGGATTATGTTGAATAAAGCAAAGATATTTTTTTAGGTCATGTATAGATGAATAAAGCCCACCATCACCCTGGGTGGCGGTATTTGGACCCTGGTCGCAAACGATTATTCGATGGTTCCCCGTTATTTTATGCCCATATGCCCGATTCTTTATCACGGAAACGCCTTTGATGTATATAACAGAATTGTGCATACCAGCGGGTGATAATATTGCATTATTGACGAAAAATGGTAATTTTTTCCCAGAAGCTTTCTCAATGATTTGTCCCAGGATAATGTATCCGCCATTACTATATCTATATTTTGTTCCAGGTTTAAAATATGCGCGTTTTAATGTTTTTAAATAGGCGAATACTTTAGTGTCGGTTATTTGTTTGCGACCAATTTTAGGTCTGTCTTCATAGTCAACAAGTCCAGATGTATGAGTTAATAAATGGCGAATGGTGATATTTTTCATATATTTCGGTAAATCATCAAAAATTTGTGACAGGTTTGTATTTATATTGACTGCACCAGATTCAATAAGCGTCAAAACAGAAAACGCAACAAATTGTTTCGTCACAGACGCCATACGAAAATTCGTGTAAGAATTAGTACCCTTGCCACCGTATTGTTCGATAATACCTTGCTTAGTTTTAAGATACAAGGCGTATTGTTGTCGTGAATCAATTACGATATTTTGTAACAGTTTGTCCGCTGATATTTTCATGTTTAACACGCCCTCCACACACCATTAGAAATGATACCATAAATAACATGTTATTACAATTGGTTTATAGGACGATGGGTTCTGTATAACAAACGTAGTATAGAATGCCGGAGGACGGCAACTTTGGTAACCGAAAGTCGTTTGTTTCACAAAAGGGGTAAAAATTTTATAAAGTTTATTTACCTCTTGAAATTTGTTATATAAACTGCAAAAATCCACCAGGTGAACGGGGCGCAAAACCAAAAAATTGGGTACGCAGGTTGTGATGCCCAGTTAATCTAACCAGTATGGAAGGATAAAATGTCTTTGACAATACCAAAGGTATCTGTTTTAACGCCGATTTATAATACAAATCCCGAACATCTGCGGGAAATGATTGAAAGTATTTTGAATCAGACCTTTACGGATTTTGAATTTCTGATTTTAAACGATTCACCAGAAAATACAGAATTAGATGAAATTGTAAAATCATACAAAGATGAAAGAATCAAATATTTCAAAAACGAAAAAAATCTTGGAATTACACCGTCGCGGAACAAATTACTTAAAATGGCGCGCGGTGAATATATCGCGATTTTTGATCACGATGATGTATCAGTGCCGGATCGTTTGGCGCAAGAAGTTGAATATCTGGATATGAACCCACACGTTGGTGTTGTGTCTGGGTGGTTGCAATATTTTGGTGATTGCAATAATATTTTAAAGAACCCAGAACACGATTTGAAAATACGAACTTTTTTAACACAAAAGTGCTGTGTTGCGCATACGGCCGCGATGATACGAAAATCTATATTGATTGATAATAACATTGAATACGAAGGATATTATACCCCGGCCGAAGATTACCGTCTTTGGGCGCGTTTGATGAATATAACACATTTTTATAACATTCAAGGGGTTTTGGTAAAGTATCGTTGGAATAAGTCCAACGTTTCGGTAAGGTACGCGAATGCAATGTGTTTACATGGTGAAGAAATTGCGTTAGATATCAGAAACAGGTTCCCGGAGCATTGGAAATTATTTAATAAGCAACCCGACGCGAACCGAACTTTATTTCGGGTGCGTCTGTTTGGTATTATCCCGATAATAAAAGTAAAAAATAATTGGGTTTTATTGTTTGAAATTGTACCAATAATTAAATTAAAATGGAAATAGATATGCCAAAGATAAGTGTGATTATAACTGTTTATAACGTTGAGAAATATCTGTCACGATGTTTAGACAGTGTTGTCAATCAAACTTTTAAAGATTTGGAAATTATATGTGTCAACGATGGCAGTACCGATAATTCAGCCGAGATTTTAGACCGATATGCATCAAAAGATAAACGCATCATAATAATAAATCAGAAAAATGGCGGGTTATCGGCGGCAAGAAACACGGGGTTAAGACATGCATCCGGACAGTACATAGGGTTCGTAGATTCTGATGATTGGATTGATATCGACTATTACGAATGCTTAGTGGGGTTGGCAGAAAAAAATAACGCTGATATTGTAATGGCGGGTATGCGGGTCGTGGATCAAGATAATATATATGATAATACCACACCAAATATGGTTACAAATAATTTTGTTAGAAAGATAAAAAATCTACCTAATGGCGGAATCAATGATAAATTACTCAAATCAGAATTGTTCCAAGGACTCGAATTTCCAGTGGGGCGATATTATGAAGATAATGTTGTTTTATTAAAAGTTATGTATTATTCAAAAATTGTGGTGTTTACGAATAGTGTATCGTATTACTATTTTATGAATCAATCTGGTATATGCAGAACGACCAATAACGACATTGTTAAACATAAAATCCAAGACAGGTTGTATTCCGCCAGGTCCATGATGGATTTTGCAAAAGAACATAGACTTGGGCAGAGCAGGGTGGTAAAGGATTTTATTTTGCGAACGGTAATATGTGAATTTATATCGAAAAAATCACCATATTATAAAGAAACTAAACAAATACTTGGGTTTTGGTTTGTGCATACATTCAAACTAAAACGGTTTGTTAGGCGTATATTTTTCTATACAAAAATTAAAAGATAGGAGCAATTTGAATGATACCGAAAATAATTCATTTTGTATGGGTTGGTGATAGGCAAAAAAACCAATTGACATTGAATTGCATCGCAAGTTGGAAGAAATATTGCCCAGATTATAAAATCATTGAATGGGGAAACGACAGTTTGGCACAAATTGATAATCGTTATTTGTCCCAAGCGTTTGAAAATAAAAAATGGGCATTTGTATCCGACTTTTTAAGATTATATGCTTTAAACAAATTCGGCGGTTTTTATTTTGATTCAGATTTAGAAATTACCGCAAACATAGATAAATTCAGAAACAATAAATTTATAACTGGACATGAAATATATGACAATCGTGTTTTCCCTTTTACCGCATTTATGGGTTCGGAACCCAAAGGCGAAATTATAAAAGCCCTTTTGTCAGAATATGATGACTTGGATTTCATAAATCCAGACGGAACGTTAAATCAAATGACCAACACGGTTCGGGTGTCTAATTTGTTCGGTAAAAAATATGGCATTTTGCCACCATACGATGGTACCAGGCAAATCAAACTTGGGGATGATGGTGTAATAGAACCATGGTGGTTCTTTTGTACACCACGTCCAGGGTTTGAGAATTATGCTATACACCATTTCAATGGATCTTGGATAGATGGGTTTTCGCGAAAAACAAAATTAAAAATAGGCAAATATTCACTGGTTAGGTTCAGGCAAAAACTAAAATCTGTAAATTTTCCATTAGAAAAAGATGAAAAAATCGTATTCTGCCTAAGAACGACCGAGAAATGTTATTACGCAATTGTAAAAAAGGTAAAAAATATGGGACATACCTAGATTTTCGGAAAGCGTTGGTTAAAAATTGCGCGACAAAAGGATCTTAAAAATGAAAATATTTAGAAAAATTCGTGATGGGTATAAACGAACGATTGTTTTGTTCGGGTGTATTAAGATACATTACACCAAAAAGATGGGCGCGGCGCAACTATTACAAGATAACCAATTGTTAAGGAATCAATTGGATTATATGAAGGAACATTGTGATATTTTTCATTTAAAACCGGCCACGGGGGAACTGCGCCAACAACAACTAAAAATGTTGGACTTTGCCACAGATTTTTTTAATAAAATAAAGTCACTAGGATGTAAACCAATCTTGTTCGGGGGAAGTATGTTGGGGGCTGTGCGTCACAAAGGTTTTATTCCATGGGACGATGACCTGGATTTTTTGCTAATACGCCCAGATTACGAGAAAATCATAAATTGGTGTCAACATAATGGTGTCGTATGTTTTTATCACCATCGGTTAAGCGAATATGGGGCTTATGAAATAGCACACAGATTACATAAAAACACTCAAAATTATCCTAATCAATATGTTTTGGACGTTTGGTATAATCAATTGCAATTATCATATGGAACAAATTTAGATGATTTGATGTTCATAGATTTTTTCCCGATAGATTATTATAAAGATGATTATTCTTTTGCAAAACACAAAGAATATATGACTAAACTAGTGCAAAAAATAAAAAAGATTGATTGGCTTGATGAAATAAGTAAATTTGTACGGCAAGAACGTAAAAATAATCCGAACATAGTGGATAAATCAAGCAAGGTGTTTTATGGTATTGACGGACCAGAAATAAAAAACTGGAATACGGATTTTATGCCGGAATCATCGTTGTATCCGTTAAAGAAAGTGCCTTTTGAAAATGTAGAGTTTTATATACCAAATCAAGTAGAAAAATGGCTGGATTTGAATTTTCAAAATTGGACAAGTTTCCCAAACGATATTGGTTATAGTCATCATAATGCGGCAAAGGATATATACAAAAATGAAAACATATAGCATAATCTTGGGCGGTGGCATGGGAATTCGGATGAAATCTTCGATTCCTAAATGCTATTTTAAACTAGGGGACCAAACAATTTTGGATAGAACAATAAATATATTTGAAAAATCAGATTTAATTGATTATATCGTTGTTGTGGTCCCCAAAGGGCAAAATGTAAAACACAAAACTTATAAGAAAGTTTTCAAATATGTTCAAGGTGGTGCGACAAGAGGTGAAAGTATAGCCAATGCCGTGGCGGTGATTCCCGACGATGACGCCAATATAATAATTCACGATGGATGCCGTCCTTTTTTAAATCCTGATATTATCAAGGAAGGGTTGGCGCAACTTTCTAATAGTGATATTGTAAAAACCGTTAAAAAACCGAGTGAAGAGGTTTTTTGTTTAAATAAAAAAGCTATTTACACCAGAGATGAATATTATGTTTTATCTTCACCTGCGTTTACAACATTGGGGTATATTAGAAAATTATTACCGTTTATAAAAAAATATAATTGCGAGACAATATCCGCCTACAAGAAGTTCAAGAACCCACGTGTTTCTTATGTTGAAACAAACAGGGAAAACATCAAAATCACTTTTCCTGAAGACTTGATTTTGGCAAAATATTTTTCATCAATAATAAATTTATGAGCAAAAAAACGATTGGGATGTTAACCCCAATCGTTTGTAAGTGCTTTTATTATGCACAAAAACCATAAACCAACCAAGAAAAATCGGCTGCGGCCGTTGTTGTGGTTGCGCCAGTTGTGGTTTTGTTGTAGAACGATAATTGTTTATATGTAACGCCCGACCCAGACGAATTTGTACTAAATGTTTTAATAATTGTATAATTGGTGTTTGACATTTCTATCGGGAATATAAGATTTAGGTCGCCGCCGGGCACATTGGTTTCGCTGCCCCCTTGTTCGACCCATCCGGATTTGTATTTACGATACCATCTGTAATTATTATCTGCGCTTGGCATTTGCGATTCGATTACATAATCCAACAGATTGCTTGTGCGCGAATCAATTGTTCCGACATTTGTTGATAAATCGGTGACGGTTTGCCGCAGTGTGCTGATGTCGCCAAGTGCGGTTATTTGTGCGCGAACCGTTGCGATATCTTCACTTATTGCCGCGATTCGTGCCAACAGTGTTGCCGTTGAATCTTTGTCGGCTATTTCCGCATATTGTGTACGCAGTGTTCCCAATTCATCTTGCAAATCTTTTAACACTTCCATCATATAATTCATATCTTGATTCAGTGTCGTTGGATCGATTTTCGCCGTTGGTTGATAATCAATTGTGCGTTCCAATGGCAGGACGCGCGCGATTGTTATGCTGTCCAACGCGGTTGGCGCGGTTTCAAACACAACCTTGCCCCCCGAATACGGAATATCGGCATCCGCACCGCCCGGTGTGCCGATAACCTGGTACCCGGTTGCGGGTTCGCCGTTTTTGGTCACAATAACATTTGAATTTTCAAAATATGGAAAATTAAAGGTAAATTCCGTTGTTTCCCCGTTTCCCATGTATGATACTTTTTGCATTTTTTCTCCTTTTGTTATAACAAAAGGCCGCGCAATTATGCGCGACCAAATAAAAAAAACGGACACCTCCGCCCGCTTTCACATCAGGTATTATACCATAAAATTCGATAAAAAGCAACAGGAAACATGGGGCGGCCAGATAAATTATACAAGTTTTCACACGATTTTTGCCCATGTTTTTTTTTGGGAGTGGGTTTTACGCAAACCCGCGGAATTCGTGGGTTTTTGGTGGGAAAAAGTGTATAAAAAAAACCAAGGTTTTTAGTCAACACTTTTTTTTAAAAATCCAAAATTTTTATTTCCTGTAAAATCAATGACTTACGAATTTTGGTTTCTTAGCCCAAAGTGTATAAAAAAAACCTTGGTTTTTATTACACTTTTATCAGCGAATTTGTATGCAGAAAATCAAAGGAAAAAGGAGAGTAAATCATGCGAATCGGATTTAGTAATTATAACGCGGAGACAAAGTTCCCCTCTAGAGAGGGGTG
>Ga0247611_10001543_pt1 | contig 40584 bp, 41 predicted proteins | sample 177DNAGHGhighgp2_FD_192422 | JGI IMG/M metagenome (GOLD analysis project Ga0247611, IMG submission 192422) | Sheep rumen microbial communities from Palmerston North, Manawatu-Wanganui, New Zealand - 1770 DNA GHGhigh gp2 | ecosystem: Host-associated > Mammals > Digestive system > Stomach > Rumen... | reverse complement strand
CCCCTACGGTCCGCCAGAACAGTGCAGATGTAGTTCAGTGGTAGAACATCAGCCTTCCAAGCTGATTATGCGGGTTCGATTCCCGTCATCTGCTCCACTTGAGAATGTTATATGGTTTCGAGAGATCGAAACTTTTTTATTATTTCTGAACCAAAAGATTCATGATTAATTTGACAATAATTTCCATTTCATCTGGATTACTCTCTGCGGTTAAAATTGTCACTGCAACAAGCGCTTCGTTTGAAATGATTTGTTTATTTTCTCGATAGAGATGATTATTTTTAAATAAGAAATTAATAAACAATGTTGCAGCGATTCTTTTGCATCCATCAGCAAATGGATGATCCTTGACTAAGAAGTACAATAGATGAGCGGCTTTTTCTTCAATTGATGGATACAATTCTTCTCCAAAAACATTTTGATAGATTTGAGAGATAATTCCATTAAGTTTACCTGGCTGCTTCTCAACACCAAATACATCGGAAGATTCCTTAAATTTCATCGAATCAATGATGTCCCGAGCCTCTTCATAAGTCATAACATAAGCGCTTTGGCTTCCTTTTGGTTTTTCTAAAGTTTGATGATCATAACTATCTAATAAGTCAAGGGCCCGAGTGTAACCATCAATGACTTTAAAAAGTTCTTCTCGATCCATGTCGAGCGAATATGAAAGCATACGAGTTTGAACATCGATTACTTTATTTAAAGTAAGCAAGCGTTTTTCGTTGGCTGCGTAACCTTTAATAAGGTAGTCTTTTAACACATTGTTTGCCCATTTTCTAAAAATGATTCCTCTTTGGGATTTAACTCGATATCCAACCGATATGATGACGTCTAAATTAAAATAATCAATTTGATAAGACTTGCCATCAGGTCCAGTTCGTGCATTTTTTGCACAAACTTGATCTTTGTCCAGTTCATTTTCTTTGAAAATGTTGCTTATGTGTCTTGAAATAACTGTTCGATCTCTATCAAAGAGCAAACCTATTTCTTCAGTTGTTAACCAAACCGTTTCATTTTCTAGATCGGTTCGCACATCTAGTTGAAAATCTCCGTCTTCAAATTTAATTAATTGGTACTTTTTCATAAAGTTACCTCCTTTACTTTTCTTTATAGCAATTTAATTGTTTTAGTCAACATAATTGTTGACTAAAACTGTACAGTGTTTAATAAAGTAAAAAACATAAGAAAAATAAAAATTAACATGTTAATTTTTTGTGTTATAATTAAGACGAAAAATTGGAGAAGTATTTTATGAACTACTGCCCAAAATGTGGAACGAAACTTGAAAACGACCACCGCTTCTGTCCAAATTGCGGCCATGAATTATATGGAAATGCTGAAGTAGTTGACAGTCAATCGTCATACAATGGCGATCATGAAGCTTTACAACAAGTTGCAAAGATTTTCATGATTATTATGACAATCTTAGCGGGATTTGCTTTATTTCCTTTAATTTGGATGGTTCCAATGACAGTTCATTATAGTCGCTGCATCCGCAATGGAAGAAAAGCTGGAGTAGCTTTTGCCATTTGTACTCTTCTTTTCTGCAGTTTCATTTCTGGAATTCTAATCTTAGTTGACGAGAACGCTTAGCATGTTTGATTTATTAGTTGCAACAAATAACGCTCACAAGATTCATGAGTATGAAGAAATGTTTTCTCCACACGGAATTAAAGTTCATTCTCCAAAAGAACTAGGTATTCATGTTGATCCAGATGAAAATGGAACAACTTTTGAAGCAAACTCTTTAATAAAAGCTAAAGCTTTACAAGAGTTTACCAAGATGCCTTTAATCGCAGACGATTCTGGGCTATGTGTCGATGCTTTAAATGGTTTTCCAGGCATTCATACCGCGCGTTTTGCTTCTGAACATGGAGGCAATGCCATCGCAAATCTTGAACTAATCAAAATGCTAGACAAATATGAAAATAAATCTGCTCACTTCGTTTGCGTAATTACATTACTCAACGTTGAAGATAAACCGGTTGTTTTTAAAGGAGTATGTCCAGGACACATTCTTCCAAAGCCAGAAGGTGAACACGGATTTGGATATGATCCAATCTTCTATAGTGAGGAAGCCAAGATTTGTTTTGGTATCGCTCCTGAAGAAGTAAAAAATACTTATTCACATCGTGCTTTAGCGCTCAAACAACTTCTATCCTATTTAAAAAAGAAAGAATTAATTTAATATTTATTAATCTTTGATATAATACATATCGCTGGAGCAGTACCCAAGAGGCTCAAGGGGACGGTTTGCTAAACCGTTAGATCGGGTTACCGGTGCATGGGTTCGAACCCCATCTGCTCCGCCAGGAGCAAGACTAAGCAAATGCTTGGTCTTTTTATTTTTCTTTATTTATAAGATAATTAATCTATGATTCAAAACTCTTTTAACGAAGAATTCATTAAGAAAGACAAATCACATCAACAAAAGAAAACCAAACTCACGATTATGTGTATGGTTTACAAAGATGATGGATCTTTTTTAGTGGAAAACCGTGTTAAAAAGGATTGGCCAGGTCTTACTTTTCCAGGTGGACACGTCGAAGATGATGAATATATTCTCGACGCTGTTGTCCGTGAGATGAAAGAAGAAACTGGATTGACTGTTTCTAATCTTGAACCACGTGGCTACATTGAATGGAATAATTTTGGAGATGATGTTCGTCACCTCGCGATGCTATTTAAAACAAAGCACTTTGAAGGCCAGGTAAAGTCATCAAAAGAAGGACAAATCTTCTTCATTAAAGAGGCCGATTTAGAGAAGTATCCATTATCAAATGACTTCTTAAAAATCTATGAACTTTTAAAGTAAAATATCAAAGAATTGCATAAAAAAGAACCAGCAAATCCTGGTTCTTTTTAGTTTTCGAGTTTATTAGTAGGCTCTTGCAAAGAAGACTACTTTTTCAGCCTTTTTACCGCAGACTAAGCATTTGTGTTCAAATGGTACTTGATCGAATGGTAAGCAACGAGCTGTCGCTTGATAAAGTTCTTTGATTTTGTCTTCACAAGCTTGGTCGCCACACCACATAACTTTGGCGTATCCACCGCGATCAAGGATTTCTCCAAGTTCTTCAATGGAGTGGGCTTCAGTTGTGTGTTCTAGAAGATACTTGAATGCTTTTTGATACATTTCTTTATGGATGACATCCATTAAACGAGACACTTCCTTCGCCACATCTTCTTCTTTGGTGATAAGTTTTTGTCCATCATTACGTTTTGCTAAAACACAAACGCCGTTTTGAATATCACGTGGTCCAACTTCTAAACGAAGTGGAATACCTTTCATTTCATACTCAGCATACTTCCAACCTGGTGAACGATCAGAATCATCAAGTTTGACACGTACTCCAGCTTTCTTTAGAAGTTCATAGTATTCTTTGGCTTTCTTCATGACGTCTGGGTTTTTCATCATGACTGGAATGATAACGACTTGGACTGGTGCTACCTTTGGTGGGAGCACTAAACCATTGTCATCTCCATGAACCATAATGATTGATCCAAGAAGTCTGGTTGAAACGCCCCAGCTTGTTTGGAATGGAACTTGTAGTTTGTTTTCTCTATTAGAGAAGGAAATACCAAATGCTTTCGCAAAGCCATCGCCAAAGTAGTGGGTTGTACCACTTTGTAAGGCTTTGCCATCAGGCATTAATGCTTCAATGGAGTATGTTTCTTTTGCACCAGCAAATTTTTCTTTATCAGTCTTGATACCTTTAACGAATGGAACAGCGAGCAAATCACGGCCCATTTCATCATAAATCTCAAGCATTCTTAAGGCGTCTTTTCTTGCTTCTTCTTCACTTTCATACATAGTATGACCTTCTTGCCAGAGGAATTCACTTCCTCTTAAGAAAGGACGCGTGGTCTTTTCCCAGCGAACAACGCTACACCATTGGTTATAACGTTTTGGAAGATCGCGATATGATTCAATAACATTTTTATAATGTTCACAGAAAAGAACTTCGCTTGTTGGGCGAATGATTAATTGATCATCGAGTTGGTTCTTACCACCGATGGTCGCAATTAAGGTTTCTGGAGCAAAGCCACTAACATGGTCTTTTTCCTTTTGGAATAAAGAGGCCGGGATAACAAGTGGCATATAGACGTTTTCAACACCAACATTTTTAAATTTAGCATCTAAGTAATGTTGAATTTCTTCCCAGATGGCATAGCCATATGGACGATAAATAATAAAACCTTTGACGGATGAATAATCCATCAATTCGGCTTTCTTACAGACGTCAGTATACCATTGGGCAAAGTCGTCTTCTTGACGTGTAATAGATTCATTTTTTTGTTGCGCCATAAACATATCTCCTTTGAATTTTATTCATTAATTTTGTCGAGTTTCATCTTCGCCTTCTTTGAGATTGGCAGCACATTTTCATCACTGGCTCCAATAACTTCGGAAGAGACAATTTCCACACCCAATCGAACTAAAAGTTCGACAGAATCCCATGATGTCATATTTGATGCTACAAGAGTTTTATTAAACTTTAATAAGTTTTCAATTAAGTTTTGGAAGATTGGGAGACGATTCATACTTCTATTCGAAAGTGTTGCGTCAGATTCAATAATAAAATAATCGAATGTCTCATAAATCTTTGGAAGCAAAGTCAAATCACTATAATCATCAATGCGTAGTGCGGCCGCATATCCATTCGAACGTAGGTTTGTCACCATCGCGATAATGGAATCGGTCGACATACTTGGAAGATCAAGGAAGTCTTTTTCAGAAATGCAAATAACAACTTTGGTTTCTTTAATGCCTTGGATGTGTGAGAGTGTACGAGCGACAAACGCGATTTCGTTGTAGCTCACATCAAAGAACAATGTGTGGTTTTTCTCTGATTTCTGTTGGATAAAACGAGAAATCGCGTTTCGCGCTAGTGTTGAGAAAAGCTCACGGTCATCATTTGTTTTATAGGCATAACTCTTGAGTTCCTCAATCGAGCCAAAGAACGAATCGAGTGGTTTGATAATCGATTGATAGCCGATTGTTCTTTTGCGCCCAACATCATAAATTGGACGATAGAGATATTGGAATCTCTTATCATAGATAATACGTTCAACTTCAGTTCGATAATTTTGAGAACTAACACGTTGAACATTCTCGCCATACTCTTCATAGAAGAGATAAGAGAGACCTTCTTCACGAGCAGTTAATACAAGCTTTTCTCCTTCTTCAATAATCTTCTCCAAATCGGAATCGAGAAGTTTGTTTTCCATAATTGCGATTGAATATTGAATGTAATCAACAGATGTATGGACGGACATACGACGGCGTGTCTCAAGTTCAATAGCGTGTAAAGCTTGCACAACTTGTCCACGGATGGACGCCTTGAAATCGGTGATGAATATTTCATCATCGCCATACTCAATCATCATTCGGTCTTTGCTAATGAAAGGGACAAATGCATTTTTAAGTGTTACGAAATCCAAACGAGAAATCTTCTCAGTGGTATTCTTCTGATAGAACTTCACACAGCAAGTAAAGCCACGATTTGGTTTCTCTCTTAATGCGTTAGAAAGAGCGGTTTGGGTCGAGAATTTATAGAACCCTTCATTATTACGTCTAGAACGCGAAACGTTCATAAATCTTAATAAGTGAGATTCAAGATGAATAATTTGGTTAGCATAATCAATCTTTGTTACTTGTAACAAAGTAAAATATTTTTTACGATTGCGATGAACGATAACCGAGATTTCTAATGTTTGTGGGGCTCCACTATCCTTGTCTAATAATGCGCCAATCCAATCAATTAATCGTTCACGTTCATTGGATGGGAACATGTTGTAAAAGTTAGTTAAAGATGAACAACGACGACGACGAATCGATGAAGCATTATAGTAGTCTGTTCGATCGTTTTGAATGTCTAACCTAAAGACACGAATAGAGTTTGATGAATCCTGAATTTTTCCAGTGAAAATAGAGTCATTTCTTTTGCTGATAACAAATGAGATAACAAGCAGCACTAAAAGAATACCAATAAATAAAATACCGCCAAAGAGGAGATATTTATTAAGTGTGGATTCAGCAAAAATAAGCATAGAAATATTATACACGTGATTATTTTATATACAACAAATGTTGTAAAAATAAGCGAAATTAATCAAAGATTAGACCTAATTATGGGGTAAACAGTTTCTTATACAATCAATCAACATATATGCTATAATAATCGCCAGCTGGAGAAATACCCAAGCGGCTGAAGGGGCTGGTTTCGAAAACCGGTAGGAGGTGCAAGCTTCGCGGGGGTTCAAATCCCTCTTTCTCCGCCAAAAAACGATCCCACAAAACAACAAAAAATCGGGATCTTTTTTTATCCCGAAATTTGTGATTTTAACCAAGAATTGCTGGTGATTTTACTGCAATTCTTGAGTATTTTTACTTTTTCGTTCTTTTACAAATAGGAACAAGAAAATGACTAAACTTCCAAGCAAATATCCACCAGAATCAATGAGGATGTCAATGCCAGAAAAAGCACGTCCATCTGTGGTTAATTGTGCTAATTCAGAAGCAACCGCCATAACAACTCCAAAACCAACCGAGAAAATTAGGATAAAGTATGATTTTCCGAACTTTGGATGACCGATCAAATCGTGGATGGCAAATGTTGATGCTAGACCACTACAAACAAACAACAAAAAATGACCAAAAAGTTTACGGTTAAATCCTGCAAATGCTGGGAAGTTTTCTTTTGTGATTGTATTTTCAGAAACTGAGTTAATCACATCAGCAGCAGCTTTCGAAAAACCATCCGATTCTTTCGTTGATGCTTCGCCATTGAGAAAACCATTCACTAAAATGAAAACGTTAATAGCAATTGCTAGGCCAAAAATAATCCATTTGATAATTGTTCTTTTTTTACTCATATTAGCGAATTCTTTGACTAAAGAATCGACCGTAAACTTGGATAAGAGACTTAACCGTTACAAAGCTTGTCGGATCGACTTCCTTAACAAGTTTAATAGCACTCTTCACTTCAAGTGAAGAAACAACAATATAAATTAATAAACGATCTTGCCCAGAATATCCTCCTTTGGCTTTCACAACGGTAACACCGTGTGGAATACGAGCAAGGAGCATCTTTGGCAAATCTATATTAGTTGTATTGATTTCGATTTGAACTTTTTTGTTACGCACATTAATCGCGTCAACAACAAGCATAACGGTAAAGAGATAAACAACTGAGAAGAAAACACAGGAAATGGCAATTGCCCAGGTTGAATATTCAGCAAAATCACCACTGTTGCCGTTCGCTCCACCTAAACCATAGATGAGATAGAAGAGTGTAATAATGACAGCATTAATTGCCACACTATATTTACCAGCAGTTGTCGATTTTCTTAAAGAAACATAATAACTAACGATATCGAATCCGCCTGCGCTAGTTTCAAACTTGTACGCAATCGCACTGGATAAACCAGTACACAAACCAGCGAATAAAGCACGTGATAAGAAACCACCATGATTATTTATCACTGTCGCAACTTCTTGGAAAAATTGTCCTTTGAAAATATTTGAGAAAAGGAACACAAAACCAACATTAATTAAGGTAAATGTCGCAAATCTAATTCCGATTCCTCTAAAGGCCAAAACAATTAAAGGAGCATTCACGATTAAGTATGCAATCGAGAAGAACAACGTATTTCCTGGTTCAATATTTACTCCGCAAACGCGTAACAAAGACGCAATTACCTGGGCAAGACCGGATGAACCACCGGAAACCAATTCTAATGTAGTTTGTCCATTGGTTAAAGTTGGGTTCATGAAGCAAACGATTCCAAAAGCAAAAATAGCTGCTGAAACAACGGATGCTAAAAATGCCGTTCCGTAATCAACAGTAAATTTTAACCACAAGTGGTTATAAAGGTAGGAATGGTAACGTTCTTCTAAACTGTGTTTGTGTTTCATAAGGAATAACGAAATTATTGTATTACTACTCATCAAAAAAGCATAGAAAAATCCGTAAAAAGAGACATACAATGTCTTTGACAAAAAACAATGTTGCAACTATATTTATATAGTGTTAAAATACACTCACCGCGTTTAGGGGGTATAGCAAAATGATCGTATTAAGAGCAATAGGAGCATTCTTCGCCAAAATTTGGCGTTGGATTAGAGAAACCGCATGGGTCCAACCATTATTAATTGTTGGAATCATTTTCGGTGTTATGTTCTCCATCAAACCTATCTACAATGCGATCAAAGATGCTAAAGCAAAAGCCTCCTCTGCCGAAACATATTACCGTCAATTCCAAGTCTCCCTTGCTGGAGGCGATGAATCCCAAGCTTCTAAACTCACAAATCAAATTTATGAATCGATGGAGGCTCAGGAAAACAAAATTGACAGCAGTTTCGGCTTAGGCAACAAATTCTTCTTAATGTATGTTGCTGAAGACTGCGATAAATGTAATTCCGCCAAAGGCGGCTTTGAATACTTCAAAGAGAATTTCTCTTCCATCTATTCTAAAGACAATGAAGAGCCATTCCACTTAGTCACCATCTTCACTGATGAAGTGATGACTGATGGTTCTGACTCCGACGAAACCGCGTTCGTGCAATATTTGCACAAACACGTAGATTTCTTCGAAAAAGTTGGCGGAAGCATCTGGGATAGCCCATACCATGTTAATGGTGGTATCAGTGATTCTGATATTGAAGCAATCCAAGAAGCCGATGAAGAAAACTTCCTCACTCCAACAATCATGTTAGTTGACTTTTCTGAGTCTCGTGCAGACGATGCTATGGGTGTCAGCGACGTCTTCGTTGGCGTTGAAGAAGTTGGAAGCAGCGGCAACTCTGATGCTAACAAGGCTGAATTTATCTATCAAGCTTGGACACATCAAGGTAAATTTGAAAGAAATTAATTATTTATAATTAAAGAAAAAAGTAAGTCATCTCGACTTACTTTTTTTGTTCATACATTTTCACAACTGATTTCGGAACCAGCGGACTAATGTCGACTCCACTTTGGTAAAGAGAATCAATATAACTAGAAGAGATAAATGCATGTCCAGTTGTCGACATGAAGTAGACCGTGTCAATTTCATGATCGATGTATTCGTTTGCGGCGTTGAGAGAGAATTCATATTCGAAGTCACTAACAGCGCGAAGGCCACGAATGAGGAAGTTCGCTCCATGTTCTTTGGCGTACTTCACGGTTAATCCTTTCGTAGAATCAACCTTGACGTTATTTAATCCTTCCACCGCTCCTTTAATCATCTCGAGACGTTCTTTAACAGAGAAGCGAGAGTGCTTATTAGAGTTATCCGCAATGAGAATGATAATTTCATCAAACGCTTTGGAGGCTCTTTTTAGAATATCAAGGTGTCCATTTGTAATTGGATCAAACGAACCTGGATAAATCGCAATTCTTTTCATATTTATTTCCTTAATACATACACGTGGGCAAGACCGTACGAATAGTGGCGTTTGCTAACGTAGTATTCATTAAATGTGATTTCGTGCTCACTTTCAACAATAATCGCTCCGTCTTTGTTAAGAAGTTGTCGCTTTTCAATCACATCAAGAACTTCATTAATGATATCTAGTTTATATGGAGGATCCATGAAAATGAGATCAAATTTTTTATTTGTTTCATTTATAAATGAATGAGCATCAGAGAAATGGAACTCATAGTTATTTTCATTGAGTGCTTTGGCATTCGCTTTGACCGCATTCATTGAGAACTTAGTTTGGTCAACAAAATCGACAAATAATGCTCCACGAGAAATGGCCTCAAAGCCATATGAACCAGAACCAGAGAACAAATCCAAAACAACTTTTCCATCAAGATGATTTCCAATGGCGTTAAAAACTCCGGCACGGACTTTGTCCATGGTTGGTTTCGTTAAGTTTGTCTCAGGTGTGACAAGCTTTCTTGAACGATGTTTACCGCTGGTAATACGAATCATTTTTCTTCCTCACTCACTTGGAAATCATGGAAAAGTTTATCATTAATTTGTTGATCCATTTCTCGAACTTTTCTTAATGCTAAATAGTACTCTTTAACTAATGGATGATTATCCAGTTCTAATTTACATTTAGCCAATTTTTGCTGGGCTTTTTTGAGTTCTTCACTATCTTTTCCGAAGTGATTTAATGCGTCTTCATATTCAACAATCGCCATCTCTTTTTGATAAGAAAGTTTCATCACTTCTTCGTTTTCATTGAGTTTTTCATCAAGCTCTTTGAGCGCTAAAAAACGTTTGTCGTTTCTAATGACATAACGAAGTTCGTAGAGCTCATCATAAAGGGAAGCGTTCATGCTAATAATATTATCATTTTTGTATCCTTAGTGATACAATAATCGCATGGCGAAACAATTCAAGATTGTCAAAGACAAGATTCCATCTCTGCGTGAGAGATGTAGACTTGTTGAGAATCCAAATGATCCAGCAATTCTAGAGCTTATTAATGAAATGCATGATTATTTGGTCCTTTCTCAAGACGAAGAATATGCCCAAAAACACCACATTCGTGAAGGTGTTGGTTTAGCCGCACCTCAAATTGGTCAGAATCTTAGAATGCTCGTCGTCTACTATAAAGACTATGTTGATGACAAAGAAGTGGAAATTGACCACCGCTTAATCAATCCAAAAATTGTTTCTGAATCCGTGAAAAAAGTTGCTTTATCTGCTGGAGAAGGATGTTTATCTGTTGATGATGCTCATCCAGGATACGTCTATCGTCCATATAAAATCATTGTTAAAGCGTTTGATGCCAAAGAAGGCAAAGAAGTTTTCATTACTGCTCGTGGTTATGAATCAATTGTTTTGCAACATGAACTCGACCATCTTGATGGAGTTTTGTTCTACGACCACATTTCTAAAAAAGATCCATTTGAGAGAATTGAAAACTCTGAATTAATTTAAAATATTTGTATTTTCTTTTTTAAATACATTAAAATTAAGTTACCAAATATCCAACGAAGATAATTCGTCTATTACTTATCCAAATTTAATTTATCGTGAAAGGAGGTTTTGAATGGATACTTCATTAGGACCAATTTCTATTTATGCTTTAGGCGGTCTTTGTGAAGTCGGTAAAAATACATATTGTATTGAATCAGATGATTCTTTAATTGTCATCGATGCCGGCGTCATGTTTCCGGATGAAAACCACCCAGGAGTTTCTTTTGTCATTCCAGATTATCAAAAAATTCGTTCCGCTCGTCAAAAGCTAAAAGCTTTAATTATTACTCACGGTCACGAAGACCACATTGGAGCTATTCCATTTCTAGTTCAGAACGTTCACGTTCCTGTGATTTACGCTCCAAAACTTGCTGCAGCATTAATTAAACATAAATTACAAGACCACCGTATTCGTGAAGAAATCAATATCGTCGAATACGATGAAAATTCTGTTTTAAATATCGGAGAATTCACAGTTTCATTTTTCTATGTGACCCACTCCATCCCAGATGCCTATGGAGTTGTCGTTGACACTCCACATGGTCGAATTGTTCACACTGGAGACTTCAAAATTGACCTCTCTCCTGTTGGTAAGCAATTTGAACTAGCAAAACTCACACGTATCGGTTCAGAAGGTGTTGATCTTCTTTTAAGTGACTCTACAAATGCCGAGATTGAAGGCTATACACCAAGCGAATCCAACGTCTTAAAATCGATTAACGACATCTTTGATGTCGCTCATGGACGTGTAATTGTTTCCACATTCTCTTCAAACATTTCTCGTATTCAACAGATTTGTCAAGTTGCCGTCGAACATAACCGAAAGATACTTATTCTTGGACGTTCAATGGAATTTGCTGTTCAAGTCGCTCGTGAATACGGTTACATCAAAGTCAAAGATAACGCTTTTATCCAACCGGAAAATTTATCTGAATTAAAGAAAAATGAGATCTGCATTCTTTGTACAGGCTCACAAGGCGAAGATATGGCGGCACTTTCTCGAATTGCCAACGGCACACATAAAGACGTCACGATTTATCCAGGCGACACTGTTGTCTTCTCTTCTAGTGCCATTCCAGGAAACGGCGTCTTTATTGACACAGTTGTGAACATGCTTGTTCGCAAAGGTGCAAACGTGCTTAAGAACTCAGTTCTTTACGCCGTTCACTCCTCTGGTCACCCATCTAAGCAAGAGCTTCGCTTAATGCTCCGTTTGGTAAGGCCAAAATACTTTATGCCAATCCATGGTGACTATAGAATGCTCAAGATTCATGCTGACTTAGCCACCACCGTTGGAGTCGCTAAAGAAAATACATTTGTCATGGAAAACGGAGATTCCTTATTACTCTCCAAACACAAGATTACTAAAGGACCTCATTTCCCAGCTGAACCAGTCTATATTGATGGACGTGATATAGGCGGACTTAACGAAGCCGTGATCAAAGACCGTGAAATTCTTCAAGAAGACGGGCTTGTTGCTGTTGTTGTCGCGATTGATTCAAATCAATCTAAACTTGTTATTAAACCAGAAATTATCACTCGTGGATTTGTTGCAAATAATGCCGAAATGAACACGAATATTGCTGAAATTGTAGAACTTTCTTTAAACAAGAAACTTGCTGAAAAAGTGACATTTGCCGATATTAAAAATGAAATTCGTCGCAGCGTTGCCAACTATGTTTACTTCAAAAGTGAAAGGAAGCCACTTGTTATCCCAGTGGTCATGGATATGAAATAATGCTTATTCTTGCTAGTGAATCTCCTCGTCGAAGAGAGTTAATTAAAAAGATTACCAAAGAGTTTACTGTCATCCCAGCCAATGTGGATGAAAGTTCACTTCATATTCCTGCACACGATCTTCCAGGTGAACTTAGTAAGCTTAAAGCTTACGATGTCTATTCTAAGTATCCAAATGACCAAGTTTTAGCCTGTGACACTGTTGTTATTCTTCACGGAGAACTGATGGGAAAACCAAAGTCAGTTGAAGACGCGAAAAGAATGCTTAGAGAACTAAGTGGAGAAAAACATGTTGTTATTTCTGGATACACTTATGTTTCAAAAGAAAAAGAAGTGACTCGTACTGTGCGTACATACGTCTACTTCAATAAATTAAGCGAAGAGCTCATTGACGCTTATGTTAAGAGTGGCTCTCCAATGGATAAGGCTGGAGCCTATGGCATTCAAGATTCCGAATTTAATCTTGTTAACCACATTGAAGGAAGTTTTGATAACGTGATTGGTCTGCCAGTTGAAGACATCAAATCTCACGTCTTTAATAAGTAATTAGAATAAACTCTTATAAAAGCTTGATGCATCACCCTTAATAACGAGGGTGATTTTATTTGTCATTTTAATAACAGATGAAACTCCAAGTTCTTTTAGAGCTTCAACATTAACTGCATCGTAGTTAGAAAGAACAAGAATAACTCTCGAACCATTTAATGAATGATCAAGAATGTTCTCTGCCCCACCTAATGCAGCTAAAGCAGCTTCGTTTTTAATCGCTTTTTGTTGAGGAGCTTTAATGATTGGCCCTTCCTTCTTTCCTTTAATATAGGTGTAAAGGAATAAACCAAGAACTGTTAAGAAAACAACTCCGGCAAGAGCAAAGGCAATATATAGACCCCATGTACCAAGCCATTCATTAAATGAATTCTTGGAGGCGTCACCGTAAATAACTAAGTTTTTCATGCTAATAATGTTATCATATAAATACTAAAAATGAGCACTAATCTTGAAATTGAAGTCAAATCGAAATTAAGTAAAGAAGAATACGAAAAGATTCTTTCTTCATTTGAACATCCACGCTTTCAATATCAGACTAATTTTTATATCGATAATTCCTCCTTTGAACTCAGTGATTTAAAACTTGGTTTACGTATCCGACAAGAGAAGGATTTTGTTGAGTTAACAATGAAAGTTCCAAGCGAAGAAGGAAGGATCGAAATAAACCAAAAATTAAGTCCAAACGAATTCGAAAAATTCCTCTTTAACAACGAGTTTCCAAATGGGGAAATTATGAGGTATTTGCGGGAGTTTTATCCAAAAATTGCTGGTGATTTTTCAATTTTTGGAACTCTTCACAATCAACGAATTACTGTTGAATTAGAAGATGCTGAAATTGTCATTGATCACTTCACATATTTTGACAAAGAAGAGTTTGAAATTGAGTGCGAATCTTTCTCACTTGAACACGCTGAAAAAGTGCTTATTCATTACCTTAAAAAGTTTGACATAAAATATCAAAAAAACACGTCCACAAAATTGCAGCGTGTTATTGAATTAGTTCGTTAATTAGACTTTTTTAAAGTCTCACAAACATCATCGGAACAGTTGATTTCGATGAATTTTTTCGCTCTTGGAATGAATGTGGTCATCTCATCAGCGTCATATCCAACTTGGATGTGACGATCGTCCACCACAATCGGACGACGAAGGACAGATGGGTTATCACGAACAAACTGAATCATTTGGGAAATGGTCATGCTGTCGAGATCAACATTTTGTTCCTTCATGATCTTGCTTTTGGTCGCGATGATATCGTCAGTCCCGTTCTCACTTTTCTCTAAAATTTCTTTTAATTCGGAATCATTTAATTCGCTTTTAAAAATGTTCTTTTCTTCGAAAGGAATGTGTTGTTCGTTAAACCATTGTTTGACTTTACGACAACTACTACAAGTTGGTGAAACGTAGACCTTAATCATGGTATTTATTGTATATTTTAATGCTTAAAAGTCAATTATTATAAATTGACAATCATCATTATCGTCTTTATAATTTACACATTATTTGGAGGAGAAAGATATGGATCGTATTCTCAGTGGTATTAAACCAACCGGCCAATTAACTTTAGGCAATTATATTGGCGCAATTAAAAATTTCGCGAAGGTTCAACAAGAGGGTGAAGCATTCCTCTTCATTGCGGACCTCCACGCTTTAACATTGCCAATTGATCCAGAATTCTTAAGAAATAACTCAAGAGACTTAGCGGCCTACTATTTAGCGGCTGGTCTTGATCCAAAGAAAACAACCATCTTCCTCCAAAGCGATGTTCCAGCTCATTCTGAATTAGCAATTATTCTTCAAAACTATCTCTATATGGGTGAACTTTCCCGTATGACACAGTTCAAGGATAAATCAGCAAAAATGAAAGACGAAGCCATAGGCTTAGGTCTTTTTGCTTATCCAGTTTTAATGGCTGCCGATATTGTTATTTATGACGCCAAGCGTATTCCTGTTGGCGAAGACCAACTTCAACACATTGAACTTGCTCGTGACTTAGTCAAACGTTTCAACAATCGTTATGGCGAAGTGCTTGTTATGCCAAAAGGTGAGATGGTTAAAGTTGGAAGCCGCATCATGTCGCTTTCTGACCCAACTAAGAAAATGTCTAAATCTGATCCAAAGGGAGACATTTATCTTAATGATTCCCTTGAAGTCATGCGTAAGAAAATTATGTCCGCTGTCACAGACATGGAAGCACACGTCCACTACGATGTTGAAAAACAGCCTGGTATCTCTAACCTAATGACAATTATGTCATCATTAACAGGCAAGTCATTCGAGCAGATTGAAAAAGAATTTGAAGGCAAAGGCTACGGAGACTTCAAGCGCGCGGTTGCCGATGCTGTCTGTGCTGAGATGGAACCATTCAAAGCAAAATATGAAGAAATCGTTAAATCTGGTTTAGTTGATGAAGTTTTAAATGAAGGTGCCAAGAGAGCATCTGTTGTTGCTAGTGCAACATTAAAGAGAGTTCAAAAAGCCATTGGACTTTACAATAAATAATGGTCAAAACAAACAATCCTTATCTAATCGCTTTTGATATGGATGGAACGCTTCTTAATGAGCGTAAATCCATATCTTTTAAAACCAAGCATTATTTACGTAAGCTTGCAAAGCAAGGACACAAGATTGTTTTAGCATCTGGGCGTCCATCAAGATCTCTATATAAGTACTATTATCAATTGAAAATTGATACACCAATGATTTGCTATAACGGGGCATATTATTTTTCTCCGTTTGATAAAGACTTTAAACCTGTCGCATTTGAGTTTCCAAGAAACATCATCATCGACATTATCGATAAAATCAAACCACACGTTAAAAATGTGATGTGTGAAACGGATGATGAAATCTGGGTTGATAAGGAAGATCCAACTCTTGATAAATTCTTCTGGTACAAAGGAATGAATGTTCACATTGGCGAATTAAAAGACATTTTAACTAAAGACCCAATGACATGTATTGTTCAAACCCCATTTGAATACCGTGAGACAAAAGAAATTGATAAGGTTCTTGAAAAGTATCCCCAAATTGCATCTCGTTTTTGGACCGGATTACCATATTTTGAACTCCACTACAAAGCAACATCAAAAGCTTCAGCATTAAAAGCTATTGGAGACTATTATGGCATTCCAAGAGAAAGAACGATTGCCTTTGGAGATTCTACTAACGATATTGAAATGTTCCAGTATGCTGGAACCGCTGTTGCAATGAAAAATGCCAAAGGTGGAATTGATCAAATCGCTACCATTATATCTGTAAAAGATAATGACCATAATGGAATTTATCATACACTCAAAAAATTGTTAAAATAACCAGCAATTCTTGGTTAAATATGAAAAATCACGTGGAATTTGCACGTGATTTTTATTTTCCTAATTTACTAAGTATTTCTTCTTCTTTCTTCGGAAGAGGAGCAATGAACGTTTTGTTTGTTAAGTAAGAGAGCTGACCACCAATTTTCTTAAAATGAATTTGATATGCATGAAGGAATTGGTTATCAAACTTATAAATATCTTTGAATTCTTTATTTAATGCAAAGTCTCCGTATTTGCCATCTCCAACGACAGGAAATCCTTTACTTGATAAGTGAACTCTAATTTGATGAGTACGTCCTGTGAAGATTTGAACTTTCACAAGCGACAAATCATCATAGTACTTAAATGGTTCAACACGGGTCAAAGCTGATTTACCAAGTTTAGAGATTTTAACAAGTCCGCTCTTCTCATCTTTAAGTAGAGGCGCGTCAATCATCATTGGTTCGTCTAAACGGCCTTTAACTAAGGCAAGATAAATCTTGTCGATTTCTTCTTTGTCTTTGAAAAGGTCTTCTAGTTGTTGAAGACTAACGAGATTTTTCGCGAATAAAACAAGTCCGCTAGTGTTTCGATCTAATCGGTGAGCAGGAGCTGGTCTAAAGCCTTGGTTTTCATTTGGATCATATTCGCCTTTGTAATAAAGGTAATTTAAGACTTCGTTTGCTAAGGTAACACGTTGTTCGTCTTTATCTCCATGAACTAATAATCCGCGTGGCTTATTTACAATAAGAATGTTCTCATCTTCATAGACAATCGGATGATTTAAGGAAACCTTCTCAATTTTGCGTGGTTGATTAAACTCCTTTAGTTGCTCATCCGTGACGAAAACAGTCAGTGTTTCACCTTCATTTAAGATGTAACTTTCTTTAACCCAATGTCCATTAATTTTGACGTCTTTCTTTCTAAAAAGTTTATAAATAAAAGATAATGGAGCTTGGGATAAATATTTGCGTAAATACTTATCAACTCTTTGATGGGCTTCTAAAGAAGAAATCGTCTTTTGCAACATAAAACAAATATATTATACACATACGCGAAAATAATGTATAATTACTTGCGACGCTGGAGGATTACCCAAGAGGCTGAAGGGGCGGGCTTGGAAAGCTCGTAGGTGCTGAAAGGTGCGCTAGGGTTCAAATCCCTAATCCTCCGCCAGGAGAAAAAAAGACACGCTTTGCGTGCCTTTTATTTTTGGGATTTGAACTATTTTATGAGATATTTGCCCGATTCTTTGCCTAGCGCTAGCATCGAGAGAGAATCATAGTGAGCAGCGTCATTACCTTCACCGCTATCAACCTTTAAGACTAAATCTATTGCGTTGTTATCTTCGCCATTTGTGTGGATGCAATAATTATGTTCATCTAAAGCAGCGAATTCATCTTTATATAGATTAACTTGATCTGGATGAGGCCAATGAATTGATTTTGTCGAAATATAAGCATCAACAAAATTCATATAACCATAGACATAATCATTGAGATTTTTACGCATTCTTTTCACGAACCATTGTGTTGCTTCACCATAGGTGTCACATAATCCATCAAAAGAATCTGATTCTCCTTGCATCCAGAACAAACCTTTAACACGTGGGTTTTTGCCATTCTTTTTGAGTTTCTTTAATTGGTCTTTGATAAATGGAACAAAACGATCATATAGTTCATATGTATCACCATTTTTATCAACATATTGGGATTGTAAGCAAGATCCACTCCAAGTGGCTTTAATGATGTAAGACTTTTCATCTACTTCAGAGATAACTTCCGAAATACCGATTTCTGGACCGAAATATTCTTCATTTGCACCAAAACCCAAACGAACAGGGACAAAATTTGATTCAATTCTTTGATCAACATCATACGAAATATCAACTTGATTAAAGTTAGTTGAATATTTGAGGTACGTTGTTGGAGATTTAGTTTCTAAAAAAGAAACTGGAGCAACACCAGTTGCGTTTGATTGACCCATAATAATGTAAACATTATCGTAGTGAGTCTCCGGTTCGACTGGCTTCACTTCGTAATCAAAATTTTCCGCACAAGCGGATAAAAGTAAGGCTGGAATTAAAAACAAAAAGGAAAGTTTTTTATTCATAAAAAATAGTCTATAACTTCTGATAAAACTTTTGAATACGTTTCATGTCTTTTTCGTTTGGATGTTTCTTCGCGATACCTCCGAAACGTTTCATGACATAAGTGTCATACCCACGCGAGTGGAACACACCTATGATTTTTGCACCTTTATTCTTCGCAATTTTCTTCACTTTAGAGACAACAAACGCGATAACAGGAGCTCCATGAGTATAGATGAAAAACACCTCTTTTCCATTAGGAAGATGTTTTTCTTCATACTCAACAATCTGTTTAGCGAACCTAGAAAAATAGATTCCTGAGGCAAAACCAATTCTTTCAAACCTTGATAAATCAAAATCAGGTTCTTTCGTGACATCAACGAGAACTAAACTAGGATCCACTTCTTGAAGTGATTTTAAGAGTTTTAATGTGTTCTCATGATGTTTCGAATAATAAACAATCGCAGTATTCATATTTATATGATACAAAAAAAGACACGCAATGCGTGCCTTATTTTATAAACTCGAGCTTATTTAGAGAAGAGTTTGAATTGTTTGTATTCTTCTTTGTTTGAAACTGATTTAACTGTTGGATTGCTCTTGTAGTTCAAATTTAAATCAAGATTAATCGCGAGATTTCCAGTTGCTTTGTGGTCTTCATCAAGTTTATTGACGTCAACTGAACCTTCGAGTTCAAGTTCTTGGAGACGGAACTCTTTGTCGACAACAAAGGAAGCTTCAAGATCGACTCCATAGAATTCTTTGACATTGTGCTTCACGCCTTCTTCATCAGTGAATTCGGCTTCTGCAGTATCAAGTTCAAAGGTGTATTCATCACCTGAGACATAGATTTGAACTTGGCTCAAGATTTCTTCTGGAATATCTGGAGATTCGAATTCTTTTTGAAGATCAATGACACTGTTTGGGTCAACGAGTTCAGAAAGATTGAGTTTGCTCTTGATTGGTAATTCGACTTCAAGTTCCATAATCGACGTGAGGAAATCTGACAATCCGTTTTTATAGATGTCTGCATAGAATGTTCCTTCTTCAAAGAAGAAGTCTGCGAACTTGCTATCACAATCCACTTTAGTTACGGCGCTACCAACGGTGTATTCAATGTCACCATCAGTTGTTAAACCAACATGGGCTTTGATACCAGCAATATCGGCACCTTTTTCCATCGTATCTGGGAAATCGAACTCCCCTTGAGCTTCAATTTCAAAATCATCGAAAGCTAATTTGTTTCCTTCTGAAGAGAATTCTCCATCAACACGGAAGTCGAAATCAAGGACAAAGTCATTGAAACCAAGATTCTTGGTCACTCCTTCAGTAACTTCATTGACAACAGCTTTCTTTTCTTCAACTGATTCAACTTTATCACCTTTAGAGCATCCAACTAATCCGAGGAGTAATGGAAGGCAGAGACATAAGACTTGTTTTTTCATTTTTGTTTACCTCTTTTCGCTTAATATACAAAACGATTTTTGATTTTATTGAAAAAATTAGAAAAAATTTTAGTTTTTATTACCCAATTATTTTTTCCAGATTTCTTTATTTACGACATCAATCTTTTCTTTGATGATTTTTACAACAAATTTAGAGACATCATCGACATCATAGTTTTCCGGTGTTTCAGCACTCTTATATTGTTTTAGTTCTTGATCAATCGCGTTTAGAATTCCTTCTTTAGTGATTCCAGAAACAACGATTGAATGGGCTTCAACGCCTTCTGGACGTTCAGTCGATGTACGAATCAGAACAGCTGGGAAGTGTCTCATCGCACTTTCTTCAGTTAATGTTCCCGAGTCAGAAAGAACAAACATCGCGTTTTCTTGGAGTTTGACATAGTCAAGGAAACCAAGAGGTTTAAGATTTCTGACAAGTGGATGCATCTTAAAGTTATTCGCTTCAAGCCTTTTCTTTGTACGTGGGTGTGTTGAAAAAATAACAGGCACTTGATACTTCTCCGCGATTTCATTAATCGCTGGCATAAGTTGGTTGAAGTTCTTCTCGATGTCGATGTTTTCTTCTCTATGAGAAGAGACAACGATATATTTGTTCTTTTCGATGCCTAAGCGTGAAAGAACATCACTACGTTCAATCTTTTTAGATTGGGCGTTAAGAACTTCCAGCATTGGGGAACCAGTGACGAATGTATATTCAGGTTCAATACCTTCCTTCATTAAATTCGCGTAGGCGTGATTTGTATAAGGAAGATTAATATCAGAGATGTGGTCAACAATCTTACGGTTGATTGTCTCTGGAACGTTCCAGTCTCCACATCTATTTCCAGCTTCCATATGGAAGATTGGAAGTTTAAGGCGTTTTGCGCTAATGGCGCATAACGCACTATTTGTATCACCTAAAATAAGGACAGCATCTGGTTTAAGTTCACGTAGTAAATCATAAGATTTAGAAATGGCATTACCGATGGTTTCTCCTAAATCTTTACCAGCGCAGTTTAAATAATAATCTGGCGCTCTTAAGTCGAGGTCTTCAAAGAAGACTTGGTTGAGTTCATAGTCATAGTTTTGTCCTGTATGAACTAAAAGATGTTCAATTTCTTCATCTTTATCTAAGGCTTTAATGACTTCGCTTAGACGAATGATTTCTGGACGAGTCCCAATAATCGTGACAACTTTAATTTTCTTAGCCATATTTATTACTCCTTTAAATCAACGGGTGCGCGATATGTATCGTGTGTCTTTGGGTCATAAACTTCAGAGATCCACATTAATGTGTAGGAGTTTTCTTTTCCTACATTAGTAATTTCGTGTGTATATTCAGGGATGATATCAATCTTAGATTCGTTGTCTTTGACATCATTTTCAATCATATCATTGTTGTGAATATTTCTTTGACGAATGACACAATGTCCAATGACAGGATAGAAGATTTCTTTCTTGTAGGTATGGTAGTGCGCACCTTTTGTGATGCCTGGGTAGGCCATATTAAGAGATATTTGTCCATGCTCTTTTGACTTATAAAGTTCCTCGAATGAGCCACGTTCATCTTCAGCGTAATTAAATGAACTTCCTTCATCAGACAAATACCATAAAAATGTCTTAAATAGCTTCAATTCAAATTCATCATGAATCGTTGGTAAATGTTCATCAGATTGAACACATTTTTTGAAATATTTTAAGAGTTCAACCTGTTTACCAAGCGAGCAAGAATATTGAGGTTTTACTGATAAAATCACCAGCAATTTACGGTTAACTTTGTTTTCAACAACATTTAAAAGTTCTTCGCAAATGTCATCAACATAGTTGTAATTTACAACGTATTCTGGATCGCGAACATAGACATCTAAATCGTGGGCAATGTTATAACAAAATGTCGCTGTTGCAGAGTTATAATTTGGTCGACATCCACGTCCAAAAACGTTGCAGAAACGATAGATATAAACAGATAATTCGGAGGAAATTAATGCATCTTCCGCCATCTTTTTGCTACGTCCATAATCGTTGTCTAACGCGGCTTGTGTAGAAGAGTTTGCAATAATCTTCACACTTGGATTAAATCTTTTAACTAAATCAATGAGCTTTTTAGTGAAATTAGTATTTCCATCGTAAAACTCTTCAACAGTTAAAGGACGATTCACTCCAGCGAGATGAATAATCCAGTCAGCTTCTTGAATAAATTCAATTAAAGATGTTTCTGAATCGTTAATGTCGAATTCAAAAACCTCATGATGAGCGCGTTTAAGGCGTTCAACCATGTGTTTTCCAATAAATCCTTTTGATCCAGTAACTAAGACTTTCATTTTTTTATTCGTGTTGACGAACTGGCCCACCAAAGAGTTCTAACTTCTTAAGAAGTTTTTTCATTTGTTCGACATTTAATCGACCAGTATTATGTGAGGTGTATGATTCACCTAAGTTAAGTTTCTTATTTCCTTTTGAGAAATACTTATCATAGTTTAAATCACGATTGTCTGCGCAAACTCTAAAGAAGTTTCCGCAGTCAATGGATTTAAGCATTTCTTCTTGAGTGACAAGAGTTTCATAAAGTTTTTCTCCATGACGTGTACCAATATAAGAAACACCAGTTTTTGAGCCAGTTAATTCAATAATTGCTTTAGCAAGTGTTTCAATGGTTGCGGCTGGAGCCTTTTGAACAAAGAGGTCTCCTTGCTCACCATGTTCAAATGCGTAAAGGACAAGGTCCACTGCATCATCAAGTGTCATCATGAAACGAGTCATTTCTGGATTAGTAATCGTGATTGGTTTACCTTCTTTAATTTGATTTAAGAATAAAGGAATCACGGATCCACGTGAGGCCATGACGTTTCCATAACGTGTTAAGCATAAAACAGTATCACCTTTGAGCATTTGTCTAGAACGAGCGATAACGTTCTTTTCCATTAAGGCTTTGGAGATACCCATCGCGTTAATTGGGTAAGCCGCTTTATCAGTTGATAAAAAGATGGCTTTTTTAACGTGGTTTTGGACACATGCGGTAATTACGTTGTCTGAACCAATAACGTTTGTTCTCACAGCCTCCATTGGGTAAAATTCACAGGATGGAACTTGTTTAAGTGCGGCAGCACTAAAGACATAGTCAACCCCTTTAAACGCATCAATAATAGATGGGAGATTACGAACATCTCCAATATAGAATTTGAGTTTGTCGTTATGATAGGCTTTGCGCATATCGTCTTGTTTCTTTTCATCTCGAGAAAGAATTCGAATTTCTTTAATATCTGTGTCCAAGAAACGATCAACAACAGCGTGACCAAATGAGCCGGTACCACCAGTAATAAGAAGAATCTTATCCTTTAAGATCGAAGTATCTTTTGCGGCTTCTTCCGCAAGAACTTGTTTCATGCGTTCAAGTTTAAGCTGATCAGCCTTTTCTTCATCCTTTTCATAACTAACATAAGTACGAAGAGAAACGCCACAAAGTTTGGCGGCTTCTTCTTGAGTTAATTTGCAATTTTTGCGAGTTTCACGTAATGACATAATAGAACCTCTTTCGTTCATACTATAGTATAAAGTTCATATTAATGTCAAAGAAAATATGCAAATATTTCATATATATGCAAAGTATAAGAAAAGCCCCTCGACACGTTTATCGAGAGGCTATTGTTTAAATTAATGCAGTATATTTAAGCAATTATTTGGTTAATAAGCTTTTACGACGTTTAAGAGCAATGACAACTCCGATCGCTGTAACAGCGGCAACAGATGAAGCCACAATCACAATGATTGGGAGAATGCTATTGTTTTGAACTGGTTCGTTAACAATCGCTTTAACTTGACGTCCAGCAATGAACTTGGTTAAGCCATACTTCTTACAAGCAAAGTTGTAGAAGGCCATAGCTTTTTCAAGATCAGTACCATCAGCTTTAGCAGCGGCGGCGACAACTTTGGCTTTTTCTTCTTCGGAAAGTGTTCCGTACTTAACAGCCATTTCTGTCCAGACTTCTTTTAAAGCGTTTCTATTGTTCTTCTTACCATCGTAGTTAGCACATATTGGTGCAACTTTCTCAAGCAATTCTTTTGCGAATGCGTCAGCATCATAGACTGGTGCAGGTTCATTCACGGTAACAACATAGGAAGTTTCAGCATTTCCAACAGTCACAGTAATGGTTTGTTGGCCAGATACTGAAGCATCATAACCAGCAAATGAAGCATATTGAGTAACATCAAGTTCAGTTTCATCTGACATTGTTGCAGTCACAATAATGCCTGTTGAATCGAATTCTTCGCCATATTCAAACACAGTTTTATATTCACCACTTAATGCAATGGATACTGGTTGTGCAGAATAGTATACGTTAGCTGACATGGCTGAATATTCATCCATGACAAATAATTCAACAACCATAATTCCGCCATCTTTGCAATTTGCGCCATATTGATAAACGGTGCCAGAAATGCCACCTTGAGCTACAACAACATATCTTGTTCCAGTAGCGGCTTCGCTCATTAAAGCAAATCCAAGATTTGTTAATTTTGTTTGCAACATTGTCAATCCTTTATTGCTTAACAAACTATTGGAGCAGAACATCGATGCAGCGTCAACATATGTAAATTGGGCATATGTTTTATGTAAGAATGGTGGAATGTTGTTATGCATTTTAGCAGCAAAAGCGGCTTGCATTTCTTGCTCATATGCAGTTTGATCAAACTGAAGTGTTGGTGAATAGGTATCACCAGATTGATATAAATATCCAACGGCGTAACCAAGCTGATCTTGTGTTTGAATATGATATTCAATATCAGCACCTTCACCATCAAAACTCCATCCGCTACAAAGAGTTGCTAATTGTGCACTTGCGGTTTCTAAATCAGAGGAATCTAGTTCGAAATCATCATAATCTGAAACATACTCTAATCCCGAAACTGAATCAGCATAAGTTGGGACAACGCCATGTAAAGAGGATTGGAATGCTGCTAATAATTCATCACTCCAATAAGCAACTGGAGCAGCATCTTTATAAACGGCATCGAAACGAGCACTACTTGTTCCAACGGTGAATTCATCACCTGGAGCATAGTGATCACCAGTTTCCTTGTGTTCCCAGTAGTCAAATTCCTTGCCTTCTGGAATTAAGGATTCTGTTGGTTGTGGAATAGTCACCTTTGCGCCTTCGGCGTATTGAGAACCTCCACCTGTATTTCCTTCATAGAAGGAAACTTCATAAGTAGCTGGTTGTGGAGCTTCATATTTAGCGACACTTGGATTGGAACTATCTTTAGTAGTAAGTTCGTATGTGCCTCCATAAATTTGTCCATAACCATGAGCAATAACGGTTTGGCCTTTAATAGCATCATCGGCTTGGTCTGCTCCAGCAGATTCACCAATTGGTGTTGGAATTAAGGCTTTATAAAGTTCGAAGTATTTAGCTGTTTCGCCATCACTACTTTGTAACCAAATAGTGTAGTTACTGTTATTTGAGTAGTATTTGGAGCTTGAAACAACACCATACACATAAACTTCTTGAGCAGAATAACCCGATCCAGAAGCTTCTAATACTTCACGTGCTTCCTCAACTGTAAGAGGAGCATTTTCACTACCATAGTTGATTGCTTCAACTGTAGCAGCAAATTGAGCGGTAAATGATCCGTCAGTTGTTGTAACCGTAACAACGGCTTCTCCAGCAGCAACACCGGTAACTAAACCGTTTTGATCAACGGTAGCAACAGATTCAGGTTCACAAGACCATGAAACTGATTTATCATCAGCATCAGCTGGACTGACAGTCGCAACTAATTGACGTGTAAGACCTGTAAAGACCTTACCAGCAGAGACGTTAAGAGAAACGCCTGTAACATGTGTAGTATCATTACCAACCTTTAAGTAAGCGGTAATAGCATAGATCTTTGCTTGATATTTATTGTTTGAAACAACATTGATTGTTTGAGTTGCAGATAAATTATCAATTTCGATCATATTATGATCACCGCCGTTTACGTTTTGACCAACGTGAACGTCGACACCATCAGCTTTAACAGTGAGGTTATCGTAGTTGTAAATATCAAAAACAACTTTTGTGAATCTGGCATTTGTGGTGTTTGTTAAAGTAATATAACCAGCACCATTTGCATCTAACTTATACTCATTGTTTTCATAAGTAATGTGTTCGCCAGAAACATCTAATACAGCAACTTTTTCACTGTTTGAATTTAAAACATCAACAGTTGATGGTAAGGTGCTAGCATATGTTAACGAAGCACTATAGTTACCATTAGGTAAAACTGTTGCTTGCTTTTCTGGACAACTACCAGAAATAACAATATTTCCAGTGACATTGCTAACTTCAACTACACCAGTAGAGTTGTTATAAGAATAAACAACAGAACTACCGCCCATTGTTACATCAGTAAGAGTCCCTGGAAGTTCATATCCAGTGTCTGGTGTAATGGTTGCAATTAATTTTGCGCCTTCGTTAACACTGCTTGGAGAAACGCTTCCGTGTTCAAGGCTATCGGTAACAGAATATGAAGTTACTAGTGTACCGCCATCAACAGAATAAACAACTTTAAATTTTTTAATTTGAACGTTCCCGTTTGTGGCTGAACCGGTATTTCCAACTGTCAATGTCTTAGATGAAGCATTAACGGCAACTGTAGTTCCAGATGGAATCGTAGTGTCTCCGTCTTTAAGTGTGCCGGAATTTTTAACACCATACGTGTAAGTGACTGAATCAATCTTATATCCGGTGGCAGCCGTAGCTGTTACATCACCGCTTTTATTTTGATAAATTCGCCAGTCTTTTGTTCCGCTATTGTCCCAAATTGTACCGCAGTTTGCTTCTCCAGATGTAGAAATTGTAATTACGTCATCTAAAGCAAAACTAGTATAAATGCCAGCAATAGTAGAACCAGAGCTTGTTGTCCAAGAATATTCGGTTGCCAAGTCATTTGTAGTTTTTTCAACATCTGTAGCTTCAGCGGCACTAACCTTATGACTTGAACCAACAGCAACACCTACACCAGCAGCCATCGCTACACCGAGGGTTAGCGCGGCTACTTTTGTAAATAATTTGTTCATTTTCTTCTCCTTTCTTTTTTGAATAAATTATTTCGATACATCCTTTTTAAATAAAGGAGAAGATTAATAAGCTTGGTTAATCTTCAAGATCATCTAAAAGATCAATATCTAGCGAGATTAATAACAATAAAATCTAGCTGCATCTAGATGTTTCTTGTTTTAATCCTCGTTGTTATTATTATAACAAGGAAAGACAAAGAAAAAAGAATTAATTAAATTATGTCGATTAGTTCTACAATATTTCTATGTCTTTCGAGATATTGATCCAAATATTTTTGTTCGGAATTGCTCTTAGTATGGATGCTTTCGCAGTATCCATTGTTGATAGTTTGGTTTATACAAATATTGATAAGAAAAAAGGATTAACGATTGCATTTATGTTTGGGCTGATGCAAGCGTTAATGCCTCTTTTAGGTTATTGGTTAGTTGAAGGGATTTCTCAGATTGTTGGATCAGCAGGTGGTAAGCAAGCGGGAGAAATTATGGCGCTTGTTGTTACTTGGATCTCTTTTGCCGCTCTTCTAATTATTGGAGGGAAGATGCTTATTGAAGGAATTCTTAATATGAAGAAACCTCCGGAAGAAAAGATTTTGAAGTTATATTCCTTTAAGGAAGTCTTTATTATGTCGATTGCGACCGCGATTGACGCGCTCGCAGTTGGAGTGAGTTTTCACGCCGGTATTTCCACTACATCAACCATTTGGTTACATGTTGTGATAATTATGGTGTGTACCTTTGTGATTTCTCTTCTCGGAGTTTTCCTTGGTTCTTTCTTTGAAAAACTCCTCAAAGGGAAATATGATGTTTCAAGTATTATCGCTGGAGTAATCCTAATTGTTCTAGCGGTTTGGATTGTTTTATCACATTACTTATGAATCTAATTTACCATAACAATTCAGATTACTTTATTTAAAAGCGTCAAGTAAATCCTCTTTGAGGAGTGGCAAATGCAATTTATAGCAGAACCGCTAAGCGGCGGTTTTCTTTTTGTTTTTAAAATACATCTTGACGTATAAAAACAAATCCCTATAATTAGCATCGTCATCCAGCACTGCTGGTATGCGCCCATTAAGTTGGGTGGGACAATTGCCGTTGACGAAACGGACACACCGTCACATAGAGGCGGTTTTTCTTTCTTTTTTCAAATACATCTTGACGCACAAAAACAAATCCCTATAATAAGCATCGTCAGTCCAGCATTTGCTGGCCGGCGCCCATTAAGTTGGGTGGGACAATTGCCGTTGACGAAACGGACACACCGTCACTTAGTTGACGGTTTTTTTATATCTCCATTTAAATTTGTGCTTGTCTTTACTACTTAATGTTTTCGAAAATTTTGGATCTGCTCTAGGAATAGTTATCAAAATCCAAAGATCATCGTTATGAATTTTCATGTCATATTTCATTTCATCACCTATATCCTTTCGTTTACCGACAAAGGGACGTTTGTACACAAAACTTTTTAATACATTTGAACTAATTGGATGTTTTAACGATATGTTTTCATCCGATTGAGATGATCCAAATTTAATAAGCAAGTATAGGTTTGCTTCATCGTCTTTCCAAGCAAGAAAACCTGGATGACCTCTTCGACTTCCATCGTGCACTAAATAAAATTTGTTCAATTCAAGTATTTTCATAAAATTTTCTCCTACTTATAAGTGCGTAAAAATAGAAGAAAAGTGTTCAAAAATTTTTTGAAAAAGAAAAATGCGCATAAGCGCATCTTTCTAATTAAATTAAGAGTTTTAATAGTTATTTCACTAAAGAATAGGCTTCTTCATCAACATAGATTGTGCAATCTGGATGTTTTTGAAGGATGGAGCATGGCATATCTTCGGTGATTGGTCCTTTGATTAATCCATAGACGGCTTTAGCTTTGTTTTTGCCAGTCGCGACTAAGATAATCTTACGGGCGTTCATGATGGACTTAAGTCCCATCGTAACAGCGCGTGTTGGAACTTCGGAGATATCGTTAAATAAACGAGAGTTATCTCTTATAGTTTGTTCTGTTAACGCTGTTTCGTGCGTTAATGAATCAAATGGTGTGCCTGGTTCATTAAACGCGATGTGCCCATCACTTCCGATACCGAGGATTTGGATATCAATGCCTCCTGCATCCTCGATCATCTGATCGTACTTATTCATGAATGATTTATAATCTCCAACACCGAGTAAAACATTTGTTTTAGACTTATCAATGTCGATGTGATTGAAAAGATTATCATTCATGAAGTAACGATAAGATTGGTTATGAGTGCCTTCGAGTCCAACATATTCATCAAGATTAAATGTTGTGACGTTTTTAAAGGAAACACGTCCTTCTTTATTAGCCTTGACCAAATTTGCGTACACGCCCAATGGTGATGTACCGGTAGCTAAACCAAGAACTGTATGTTTCTTTGAATTGATGACTTTAATGAATTCTTCCGCCATTTGGGAATCAATGTCAGCTTGTTTTAAGACTTTTACAATCATGTTTGTTTCCTCAACTTTTATGCGACTAATTATAAACATGTCATTTTTGCTTGTAAATACTTCTTTACATAAATAAATTGACAATTTGTTCTATATAGAGCATTATTTAACCAGTCCGCAACTAATGGGTGCGGGGAGGTCAAACTATGACATTAGCTGAAAAAATTATTCATCTTAGAACAATGAATGATATCTCCCAAGAGAAACTCGCGAAGATGATGAATGTCTCTCGTCAGTCGGTTTCCAAGTGGGAAAGTGGAGAATCAACTCCGTCACTAGACAAAATCATTGAACTTGGAGAACTTTTTAAAGTCACGACTGACGAGTTACTTCACGACTCAGTCACAATTCATCGTGGACAACAATTAAAAGTCTCCATTGGAGAAGATATTAAAACAAAATATTTTGGAACAGATGGTTTCCGTGGAGAGGTAAACAAAGTTTTAACTTCCGATCACGCATATAAAATTGGTCGTTTCTTAGGCTGGTTCTATTCCAATCCGGAATATACCGGTGTGAAACCAGGTTATCGTCCAAAAATCGTCATTGGTAAAGATACCAGACGTTCTTCATACATGCTTGAATATGCGGTCGCTGCAGGCTTAGCCGCCTCAGGTGCAGACGTGTGTTTATTACACGTTACCACCACACCTAGCGTTTCTTATATTACAAGAAAAGATGGTTTTGATTGTGGCGTAATGATCACCGCTTCCCATAACCCATTCTACGATAATGGTATTAAGGTTATTAACGCGAAAGGCGAGAAACTAGAAGATTCCGTCGCCTATTTATGCGAAGCATATATCGACGGTGAGTTTGGAAAACTCGGAGTGCAAGGTCCAGACCTTCCACTCGCAGAAAGAGAAAACATTGGCACAATTAACGATTACTCCTCTGGACGTAACCGTTATATTGCCTATCTAATCTCTATCGCTGTCCATTCCTTTAAAGGAATGAAAATCGGTCTCGATACAGCGAATGGAGCGTCTTGGATGATTGCCAAATCCGTCTTTGACGCTTTAGGCGCAAATGTTTTCATTATTAACAATGAACCAAACGGCTTAAACGTTAACCTCAATGCCGGTTCAACTCACATTGAGCACTTCAAAGAATACTGCAAGGTAAACCATCTTGATGTTGGCTTCGCCTTTGATGGAGATGCCGACCGTTGTATCGCGATTGATGAAAACGGTAATGAAGTTGATGGAGATAAGATTATTTATCTTCTTGCTAAAAAACTTAAAGCCGAAGAAAAACTTAATGGTGATACTGTCGTCACCACCATCATGTCAAACTCTGGTTTGACCAAGGCTTTAAAAGCTATTGGAATTAAGAATGTTCAAACGAAAGTTGGTGACCGCTTCGTTTACGAAGAAATGATGAAATCTGGTTACTACTTAGGTGGTGAACAATCTGGACATATTATTATTCGAAAGTACGCCACGACTGGTGATGGCGTCCTTACTGCAATTAACATTGTGGAAGCAATGCTTGATAGCAAGCAATCACTTTCAAAGCTTGTTGCGCCAGTCAAAGTTCTTCCACAAGTCTTAAGAAATGTCAGGGTCACAAATAAAGCTGCCGTTGTTGAAGATGAAGAAGTAAAAGCGGCTTTTAAGAAAGTAAATAAAGAAATTGGCGACAATGGTCGAGCCATTTTACGTCAATCTGGTACTGAACCAGTTGTGCGTATCATGCTTGAACTTGATAGCTTAGACGAATGTAATCGTTATATTGAACAAATCTATAACGTAATTAAGAAAAGAGGATACGTCTGTGAGTAAGAAACTAGTTGAAACAAAAGACCTTTTTACATGTAATGTTCCATTTTTGAAGGAAGTTTTTGAAAAAAGTCAATATCCTTGGCAAATCCTTCCTCAAATTAAAGAAATCTGCGCAAAACTCGTTCAAAATGGAATTCCTGGATACACCGAAATTGAACCTGGAGTTTTAGTTGGCGAAAACGTTAAAATTGCCAAGACGGCAACAATCGAAGCACCAGCAATTATCGGTGCAAATACCGAACTTCGTCCAGGTGCATTTATCCGCGGAAACGTCATTATCGGGGAAAAATGTGTTATCGGAAATTCTTCTGAACTAAAGAACTCCATTCTCTTAGATCATGTTCAAGTCCCACATTATAACTATGTTGGAGATTCCATCTTAGGTGATTACGCGCATATGGGCGCAGGTTCTATCTTATCTAATCTCAAATCTGGCGGATCTAACGTCGTCATTCATGGAGATAAGGAATACGAAACTGGTCTACGTAAAATTGGCGCGTTCCTTGGTGAACATGCTGATATTGGATGCGGATCTGTTCTTAACCCAGGAACAATTATTGGAAAAAACACCTCTGTTTATCCATTAAGTATGCTTCGTGGAGTTTATCCTGCAAACAGCATTGTAAAAACTCCAAATAAAGTTATTGAACGTAAATAATTACAAAAGTAATTAAAAAGCCTCCGAATCAAATCGAAGACTTTTAATTTTGTTTGAGAAATTATTTCTCTTCTGGTTTGGCTTCCTCAACTGGAGCTGGAGCAGGTTCTTCAATGATTTGGACAGCAGCTTTGACTTCGCTATTAATGTCAATCGCGCTACTAGCACGAGCTTGACGACGAAGTTTGCGGTCAACTTCACGGTCAGCTTTCTTTGCAAAAACGCAAAGAATAATGACAGCGACGATGACTCCAACAGCCATAAAGATGAGTCCCCATTCCCAAAAGGAAAGTTTAATGCTTAAAGCAGTTTGGACTTTTTGATCAGCTTGATAGAGATAATTCTTGCTACTGGTGACATCCATATTGCGTTCGACAATGCCGAGCACAACGAGGACTAAACCAAAAATAGCAACGATACCACTAATACAATAGCCAACGATTTCTTTTTTACTAAATTTGTCTTTCATTGAATAACCTACTTTCTATCAAACAAAGTTTGATTAGGCTTGTTTACCACTTTCTTGTTGTTGAAGCTTTTGGACTTCTTCTTGGAAGTGTTTGATGAATTCGTCATAGACTGGTTTCCAGGCTAATTCGAATTTTTGTGTCACTTCTCTAGTCTTTGTTTTAACTTCAACGAAGACTTGACCGAAGTTTTTGCCTTCTGGAAGATCACGACGTCCACCAGTCATTTCGATGAGTGCGAACAATGGATCAATCATTGAGTAGTACTCAGCGTTACGAGCGGTCGCGTTGTTACGAACAAAGTGGAAGAGGTTGACGATCTTATTAATGTCGTTTTGAATGAAATTACTCTGAGGAGTAATCGCACCTTTTGCTTCGGCTCTAGCTTTATTATATTCAGCAAAGAAGTGGTCGAAGGTATCAAGCATTAACATATTCACGAGACCACGGTAGAAATATTCTTCTTTTGTGATGACGTCATCAAATGATGGTTCATCATAAGCGTTGTTCTTTCTAGCGGCGATAACGTGAGCTTCAACAATCTTACGAAGCTCTTCGTGGATTGGGAGGACTGCTTCATAAATGGTGAGGGCTTGGGATGGGTCAACACGAAGTTCACTCTCATCAGGTCCCATTTTCACAATAGTGGATTCTGGAGAATAAACTAAACGAATTAGTTCTTTGATCTTCTCAAGAAGATTCTTTCCAGCTTCACCAGAATTATCCAAGCAGTTCTTAAGTGGGGTGTTGAGTTCAATTTCTTTGGAAATGATTTCTTGACGAGCTTTATAAGCGGCGACTTCATATTTGTCCTTTTTAGTTGCATACTCAAGAGTATTAAAAAGAACGACGTCGTAACGAATGAAACTCGCGATTGCAGCAGTGTAATTATTCATAAAATAATTTTTCCTTTCTCAAATGCTTCTTCTATAGACAGCTATTGATTGCAATTTAGTAAATCAAATCCTTCACAAGAACCAGCGCGAATAATGATATTTTAATTTAGGCCATATTTCAATCATAAAATTGAAACAAGAACTAATTGTTTTCTATTAGTATCACAAAATATCCAGCAATTCTTGAATAAGTGTTGCAAAAGTCAAACAAAAAAGAGGCACAAGGCCTCTTCTTAGTTTTCGATTTAATTAACGAAGTTCGTTCTCCGCTTGGAAGATTCCATAACCGCCATCTTCACGTTGATAAACAACAGAAATTTTGTCATCTTCTTCATCAAGATAGAGGAAGAATGGGTGGCCAATTGCTTCCATACGGGCAATGGCTTCTTCAACTGTCATCGGATCAAGATATTTGGATTTTGTACGAACAACTGTATCTTCCTCATCTTCTTCTTCTGGAAGATCTTCAATTGCTTCTAAAGCTAAAGCTTTTCCAAGAGATAACTTTCCACCACGGCTTCGGTCCATTCTTGTTTTAAGCTTTCTCATTTGACCTTCTAATTTATCGATAGCAAGGTCGACACCGGCGTATAAGTCTGAATTCATCACCTCGGCACGGAAATCCATGTTTGGTGTAAAGATGGTCACTTCAACCTTCGCACCGACCTTGTAACTACGTACAACGACACGACATGTGACATCTTCGTTGATGACGAAATATTTGTCCATGCGGGCAAGTTTCGATTCAACTGCTTGCTTAATACCTTCGGTAACTTCAATGTTTTTACCAATAATTTGGTACTTCATAATAATCCCCTTTCCAAATTGCGGTTAAGCTAATTTCTAACTTTATTATACTTGATTTCTCTATTTATTTATAGAGCAATCACAACTATTTTTTCTTTACTTCAATAAAGCCTTGATTTCATCGACTTTATCTAGTTTTTCCCAAGGGAGATTTAAGTCTGGACGACCGAAGTGTCCATAGTTTGTTAATTCGTGATATTTAAATGTAGGATGTTGGAGAGACAAAGTCTTAATAATATCCTTTGGAGAAAGTGGGAAAACTTTCTGAACAAGTTCAACAAGTTGTTCTTGAGTGTACTTGGATGTTCCAAATGTCTCCACGAAAAGCGAAACTGGTTTCTTGTAACCAATGGCATATCCGAGTTGGATTTCGCAACGTTTGGCTACACCAGCAGCGACTAAGTTTTTAGCAATGTAACGAGCCATGTATGTGGCACTACGATCGACTTTCGTTGGGTCTTTTCCCGAGAATGCACCACCGCCATGATGACCAGCTCCACCGTATGTATCAACAATGATTTTTCGTCCGGTCACACCGGTGTCACCGGCTGGTCCACCGATGATAAATTGACCTGTTGGATTAATCAAAACTTGGAAGTCAGTATTGAGCCCAAATGACTTCGCAACAGGCTTCATGATTTCGTTCTCAATATAGGACTTAAAAGCCTTCTCGTCATAATCAGGATCATGCTGAATTGACATCAAAATCACCGCAATTCTTGGTTGTTTTCGATTTTTATAGTCAACCGTGACTTGTGATTTCATGTCTGGACGAGCCCACTTAAATTGGCCTTCTTTTCTGAGGTTTGTTGCGACTCGAACAAGCTTATGAGCAATGACAATTGGAAGAGGCATGTAGCCTTCTGACTCGTCACTTGCGTAACCAAACATAATGCCTTGGTCACCAGCTCCACCATTATCAACGCCCATCGCGATATCTGGAGATTGTTCATGGACTTTAACCTCAATTTCGACATCATCTGCAGAGAAACCATATTCTTTCTTAGTGTAACCGATATCGCGAATCACCTCGCGTGCTATCTTCTTATAATCAGGATGATGTTTGGAAGTAATTTCACCACCAATTAAAACAAATCCGGTTGTAACAAAAACTTCACAAGCAACACGAGATTTTGGATCATGTTCCAGACAATCGTCTAAAATCGCATCCGCAATTTGATCAGAAACCTTGTCTGGATGTCCTTCTGAAACAGATTCGCTAGAGAATAAATTATGTAAAGCCATGATTTTCACCTCCGAAATAAATAAAAAGTGACTTCCCACCATGGAAAGCCACATTTTCATTTGTGTTTCCTTACCTTATCGTTCAGTGGGTGGGCCACTGCTTGGGAGAGCACTTACTCATAATCGAGAGTTGCTACCGTGTTCTTTCATCCTTCTTACACGGTTCTTGATAAGATGATTAGTATTCTATACTAGAAAAGCCAGAAATTCAACGGCTTATTTAACAATTTCGCCGTAAATTTCTCCACTGCACATTGCGGCATTACTTTCGTCTGTATCAATGTGCATTGCGAGTTTAAAGTCTTCTCGGACACGAACAACTACGTCATCAAAGATGACCTTACGTCCTTCACGTCCTGTCGCAACTTTAACAATTTGTCCATTTTCGACACCAAATTCTTTAGCATCTTCTGGAGTCATATGGATGTGGCGTTTAGCAGCAATTAAACCTTCTGCTAATTCGACTTCGCCGCATGGACCAACAACTTTAATTGGAGCAGATCCTTTAATATCACCACTTTCTCTAACTGGAGCAGCGACACCTAATGTTCTTGCATCGGTTAAGGAAACTTCGACTTGGTTTTCTTTACGAACTGGACCAAGAATGGAAACTCCAGAGATGGTTCTTTTTGGTCCGACTAAATCTAAACGAGTTGTCGAGACAAATTGTCCTGGCTGAGAAAGCATCGCTTTAACTTCAAGCTTTGCTCCTTTACCACAGAGAATTTCTAATGTTTCTTGTGTCACATGAATGTGACGAGCGCTTGTTTCAACTAAAATTTTCTTCATTTTCTTTTCCTTCTCGGTTAGTATCATAGCACAATATAATTTATTTTGCGTTCTTTTTATAAAGAATGTAAACTAATTAGGGCAAGGAAAAGAAAAATGGAGAACCGCTTAATTTCAACAGAACAAATCGAGAAATTAATTGACGAAAAAAAGATTGCTGAAATTCGCCAAATTTTTGAAGTTGTTCCAAGCATTGATATTGCTGATGCTTGTGCTGAAATTGAAGATCCAAAAAAGATCATCTTCATTTTGAAGACTGTTAAGTCTGAATATACAGCCGAATTCTTCACCGAGCTTCCAAGCGAAGTTAAGGAAGAAATCATCTCTTCTCTTTCCAATGACCAATTAGCCGAGATTCTTGAATCCCAGTTCACCGACGACTTAGTCGATGACCTCGAAGAACTTCCAGCAAACGTTGTTACTCGTGTTTTACGTAACGTTCCAAAGGAAAGACGCGCCACAATTAATCGTCTATTAAATTATAAAGAAGATAGCGCTGGCTCAATTATGACGACAGAATTTGTCGTTTTACTCTCAGACATGAGTGCTGATGAAGCTATCGCGAACATTCGTAAAACTGGTCAAAACAAAGAAACTATTTATACCCTCTTTATTATGGATCGCCAACGTAACTTGGTTGGTACGTTAGACTTAGACGATTTAATCTTTGCTAAAGGTGACGAAAAACTCGAAAGCATCATGAACCGTGACTTTGTCACCGTTCAGGTTAATGACGACCAAGAAATGGTCGCCAATATTTTCAAACGTTATGACTTAAACGCCATCGCAGTTTTAAATAACGATGGACGTTTAATTGGTGTCATTACCATCGATGATATTATCGACGTTATCGAAGAAGAAACCACCGAAGATATCTCCAAAATGCAAATGGTGACTCCTTTGGAGGATTCATATTTGGAGACATCTCCATTAAAAATGGCGAAAAAATGTGTTCCATGGATTGTTGTTCTTCTTGTTTTAGGAACATTCTCATCGATGGTTCTTTCCATCTTTGAAGAAAGAATTACATTAGTTCCAATTCTAGCGGCCTTCATTCCAGTCTTAATGGATACTGGCGGTAATGCTGGCGGGCAAACAATCGCGTTAATGATTCGTGGACTTGCATTGCAAGAATTCACACCAAAAGCATTCTGGAAGATTATTCGAAAAGAAGCTGTTTCGGCAGCAATTATTGCTGTTTGTGTTGGCGTTTTTGCTTTGTTCTGGTTCTCAGTTGAACAATACACAGGCATTGTTTCTAACTCCGCTGCCAATGGAAATATTTGGCAAGGAAACTGCTGGACTGGAGAATACTTCTGGGAAGTCTTTAAGGTTTCTGGACTTGTCGCGATGACACTTTCGATTGGTGTTTTTGCTTCCAAGATGGTTGCTGTTCTTCTCCCGATGGGGGCTGCAGCAATTAAAAAAGATCCAGCGATTGTTTCTCAACCACTCCTTACAACAATTGTCGACGTGACCTCGCTTTTGGTCTATTTCGGATTCGCAGCAATTGTCTTTAACATTTAGATATTTCTACTTGTTTATAACAAGATTTGAGTATATATTATTTATCGCTGCAGTGATGGCGGAACTGGTAGACGCGTACGTTTGAGGGGCGTATAGGGTGACCTGTGTGAGTTCGATTCTCATTCACTGCACCAAATAATAACAGTCCTATTGGGCTGTTTTATTTTTATTCATTTATCCACGAATTGCTGGGGATTTCAGTGCAAAACTCAAACATTTTGATTTTGTTTTTATTAATTAAAACAACCAGTTATTTCTTGTTATTTTAATTTTAGACAAAATATTTTAGAATATTTACGTAAGGAGTTTTTGATATGAAAAAATCACTCGTCTTTATTCCAATGTTAGCCTTGGTCATTGCTGGTTGCACTTCAACCAAAAGCTCAGGCAAAAAGAAGAAATCTTCTGGTGCACAAGTTTCAAATAATTCTGGAAACTCAGCGAAATCAAACACCAGCAAGACTGCTGCTTCTCTCGCACCACTTGATCCACTTGATCCAGGTGCCAGTGAATTTAGCGGTTATCGCCGCGTAATGCATAAACCGGAAGCTGGAAAAGATTATATTCTTGGTTTCTGGCATGTAGTTAAGGGCCAATTCCTTTTCATGAATGGTCACCACCACACTGATGCCAACGGAGAATATCCGTTCTATCAATCAACAACAACTGACGTTTCAAAAGCCGTAAAAATCAACATTGAATTTGCCTCTGACAATGAGCACTATGCCATTAAAATTAAAGGTGAAGGTGAATTCCATACATATGATGGAAAATATCTTGAAATTTATGAAGCTCAAAAATCTAGTGGAGGAACAACAGCTTCCATCCGTCAAGTCGAAAGTGCAGTACAAAAATGGTACTACGCCGAAGCAAGCGAAAATATTAAGGTTGAAACAAGTGTAATGGATTTTGAAAGCACACAAGTTGGACAGGGCAAGGGTCTTCTTGGATGTTCAACTGGAAGCGATGACTATACAACAGTCTCTGCAAACCCACCAAAGTTTTTTGGTTCCTGTTATATTTGTCACCTTTGGGAACCAATCGCTTAATTAGGAATTAAAGCTCTTTTCGAAGGGCTTTTTTCGTAGGAGGAAGACATGATGAAAAAAACACAACATACCTGTTTGCTTCTGGCAATTTTTGGCTTCTGTCTTGCTGCATGTAATTCTTCCGGAGGTGGTAAAAAGAAAAATTCCAAACAGCCTACCGAAGAATCATACGAACCAGTGAAACCTGAAGATCACTGGGAAGGTTATGCTGAACACTATATGCAAAAAGAAGACCGAAATGGCAATTTTGTCTATGACTACAATTTAGAAAAAACAGAGGGTGAAGAACTTCAAAAAAATATTCACCACTATTTAATTGACCAACATCGAACATATCTCCACTACAACCAGATTACCGGAGCTTTTACACATACAGATATTCCTGATGGGCAAACAAAATATGAAATGTTTTATACCGGATTAATTTCTAAATCAAATACAGATAGAGAGCATGTTTGGTGTTGTGCTGATTCGAATAACATGTGGAGAAGAAATAATCGCATCACTGAATACAACATGGACGACGGAGGTGGACCGGAAAATTACTGGGGAGGCGGTTCAGATATTTATCAACTAAGAGCCTGTACCCATTCTGTTAATGAAACCAGATCTAATTACCGATATGTTCAGTATACTGACTCGAATTATTCAACTGTCGGTGATGAAGGACCATATTTATTGAAATATAATTCTTCACGTTCAACTTGTGAACCGGCCGATCAATACAAAGGAGATGTTGCAAGAATTATAATGTATATGTATATACATTATAATTCATATGACAACTACGACGTTTATTATTCAAACGATTATACTCCAACATACAATCCAGCTGAGGCCGTTCCTCAATCTGACACACACTCTCCATATGTTTGTGGAGGATTAAAACTTTCTGATATTATGGGTTATAGTTCCGAAGATGCTTGTGTTAGTAAATTAAAAGCTTGGAATGCTCTAGATGGTGTTTCTCCATTAGAGATAAAACGAAACAATATAGTTGAAGGTTATTTCCAAGGAAATAGAAACCCTTTTGTAGACTACCCAGATTTGGTCGATAGATGCTTCCCAAATATTCTCTAATCTAACAATCAAAAAAAACACCGCAATTCTTGGTTAATTCACGGTGTTTTTGTTTACCTTACATGAGCGTGAATTGTTTGAAAATTGGCATTTTTTGCCAATTGCGATACAATATGTACAGGCGTTTTATTGTGCGCTTGCTAGTGAGGTGAAAAATATGAAAAAACCAATCGTGGCCATTATGTACGACTTTGATAAAACATTGTCGACCACTGATATGCAAAACTATGGCTTCATTCCAACCTTAGGTATGACACCGGATCAATTCTGGGGAGCAACAGGAGAATTTTCCAAAAAAACAGGCTGTGAAAGAATTCTTTCCTATATGTATATGATGATTGCTCTTTCTAAAGAAAAAGGTGTTGATCTTTCTAGAAAATCTTTAAATAGAATGGGCTCTGGAATTAAATACTTCCCGGGTGTTGAAACATGGTTCAAACGTATCAATGAATATGGAAAGAAAAGAGGAGTTATTGTTGAGCACTACTTAATTAGTAGCGGAACCAAAGAAATCATTGAAGGATGCTCCATTTATAAGCAATTCAAGCAAATCTTTGGATGTGAGTTTTTATTCGACGAAAAGAGTGGTCAACCAATTTGGCCAAAGCTCGCCGTCAACTACACTCAAAAAACTCAATATTTCTTTCGTATTTCTAAAGGTGCTCTTGATGTCACCGATGATGCCAAGGTCAAACCCAAAGGTGT
>Ga0247611_10001542_pt1 | contig 40590 bp, 29 predicted proteins | sample 177DNAGHGhighgp2_FD_192422 | JGI IMG/M metagenome (GOLD analysis project Ga0247611, IMG submission 192422) | Sheep rumen microbial communities from Palmerston North, Manawatu-Wanganui, New Zealand - 1770 DNA GHGhigh gp2 | ecosystem: Host-associated > Mammals > Digestive system > Stomach > Rumen... | reverse complement strand
CATGCAGCAGAGATTGCCAAAGAACGTGTTGCTGCCAATGACGACATCTGCGTAGCCGTTGGAGGCGACGGTACCGTGAATGAAGTAGCAAGATCGCTGGTACACAGCAACACCGCGCTGGGCATTCTTCCCTGCGGCAGTGGCAACGGACTGGCCCGTCATCTGTGCCTGCCCATGGACATGAAAGCTGCCTTGGGCATTATCAACCAAGCAAAAATCGAGGCTTTTGACTACGGAGTGATCAATGGCATGCCTTTCTTCTGCACATGCGGCATGGGGTTCGATGCTTTTATCTCGCTTAAATTTGCCGAATCAGGTAAACGCGGACCCATCACATACGTGGAGAACGTGCTGAAGGAAGGACTGAAATACAAGCCGGAGACCTATCTGATTGAAGATGAAACGGGCAAGCACCGCTACAAGGCTTTCCTAATAGCATGCGCAAATGCCGCCCAGTATGGCAACAATGCCTACATAGCACCAGGAGCCTCCATGAAAGACGGCGTCATGGACGTCATCATCATGGAACCTTTCGATGTGCTCGATGCCCCCACCATTGCCTACGACATGTTCTCAAAGACGCTGACACAAAACTCCAAGATCAAGACCTTCCGAGCCAAGCGAATACACATCACCCGCATGCATCCTGGTGCCATACACTATGACGGCGACCCCATGCTCACCGACAAGGAGATTGACATCGAGATGCAGCCTCTTGGACTCAATGCCGTGGTCAATCCCGATGCCATAGAGGATGACGCCCAACCCAATGCCATGCTGAATGCTTTCAGCGACCTCTTTAATAATATTAATAATGTACGCGAGGACATCGTTCGGGGAGGACGGCGCATACACATCATCAACAAACTGATGCTCCGACGCTTGTCACGGTTCTAATCTTCCCTACCCTCTTATCCCCCCCACACTCATGCAGATGATTCTGGTTCTTCTGATTCTGGTGGCTGCAACAGTCTATGCTTGCAGAAGAATCTATGTGGCTGTCAAGCATGCCAATGATCCCTGTCATGGCTGTCAAGGATGCGAACTGAAGGGGAAAATCAAGGAAAAAAACTGTTGTGAAAGAAAAAACAACAAAAAATATTTGGTGGATAGAAAAAAATGAACTACCTTTGCATTCGCAAATAAGCACTGGTGCCTTGGATGAGTGGCTTAGTCAACGGTCTGCAAAACCGTCTACAGCAGTTCGAATCTGCTAGGCACCTCAGCAAGCGAGAGCCGGAATCATGATTTTTCATGTTCCGGCTCTTTTCTATTTCACAATTTCAAAGAAGCGGCACAGGAAGTCCAAAAAGAAAGGCATGCAACAACTGTCGCTGCTTGTACAGATGCTGCATGCCTCACGTGCTGATTCTCTGTGTTCCAGCCTACATCTTTGAGATAACGCCAAGCTCCGTGGAGCGCAGGAATCTCACTACATTCTGAATCTCAGGACTATCCGGCACCTGTTCCACAATCTGATTGACGGCATCGAAGAGCGCGGTCTGGCCATGGAACACCAGACGATAGGCATTGGCAATGTGCTTCAACGTCTTTTCACTGATGCCATAGGAACGACCCATGGTGAAATTGACACCACCATAAGTATTCTTCTTCGTACAGATGATATAAGGAGGTACATCCTTGGAGAATGTGGTACCAGCCTGAATCATGGCACCCTCACCTACACGAGTCTTTGCATTCTCAATGACCGAAGATGAGAAGATGACACCATCCTGAATCTCGCAGTCGCCTGCAATCTTCGTTCCGTAGCCAAAGACGCAGCGGTTGCCCACCTTTGTGTCATGAGAGATGTGAGCGCCCTCCATTAATACATTGTCGTTGCCGATGACCGTCTGACCGCCTGTATGTGTAGCACGGTTAATGACAACGTTCTCACGAATGATATTATTCTCGCCGATGATGCACTCAGACTTCTCGCCCCGGAACTCAAAGTCCTGGGGAAGGGCACCGATGACGCTGCCCTGATGCACCTTGTTATGGCCTCCCATACGCGTTCCGTCAAGAATGCTCACGAAGGGGAAGATGATGCAGTTGTCACCAATGACCACATCGTCCTCAATATAGACGAACGGGAATATCTTGCAGTTGTTGCCGATGCGCGCCTTTGGCGATATTTCGGCTCTTGGACTAATTTCGCTTGCCATAATTATCAATTATTATCAATTATTTAGAGCCACCACCCAGTGCCTGATACAGGTTCACTACTGCTTGCATCTTTGAGAAGTCATCGCTGACCTTCGAGATGCGGGCATTCAGCAGACTCGTCTCGGCCTGAATCACTTCAAGATAAGTAGAGCCCTTGGATGTGTAGAGTTGCTTGGTATCCTCAACATTCTTGGTCAGCACTTCCACCTGCTTGGCTTCCAGCTGAGACTTCTCGTCACTGCTGTTGTAGAGCAGCAAGGCGTTCGACACCTCATTGCCAGCCTTCAGTACCAGGTTCTGCCATGTATTGAAGGCCTGTTCCTCCTGGGCCTTAGCCACCTTCAGTCCTGCAACAATCTGTCCATGCTGGAAGACGGGCTGCGTCAGCGAGCCAACGGCCGAGAGAAGCCACTTGCCCGGATTGACCACTGCTCCAAGATTATTGGTAAACATGGCCGTACCGGAAACGGAGATGCTGGGATAGAAACGCGACCGGGCTGTTTCCACATCATAGAAGCACTGGGCCAGCGACATCTCCGCCGCATGGACATCGGCACGGTTTGAGAGCAACTGAATGCCCACACCGGCCGAGAATTTCTGGGGCAACGACTGGTTGTAGAAGCTGCCGCGCTCAATCTTATGTCCTGCCTCGTTCAGCAGCAAAGACATCGAGTTCTCCATTTCGCGGATTTGCCGACGCAAATCGACAGCCTGTGCCTGAACCGAGTAGTAGCTCGACTCTGCACTCTGAACACTCGTAGACCGTGCACGCCCAAGTTCCATCTGCAACTTCATCATGTCCCAGGTTTCCTTGACCAGTGACTCCATATCAGTGACAATGGCCAGTTGCTCGTCCAGCATCATCAGTGTGTAGTACAGGTTGGCAACGCCACAGATAATCTTGGTCTGAACGGCTACCTGATAGTCCCTGGTAGCCAGCAGTTTCACCTGTGCAGACCGCTTCTGTGACAGGATATTGCCGAAAAGATCCACATTCCAGGAAGCAGACACTGGCAACTGATAGGTCTTGGTAGCAGTAGCACCATCCATCTGAACGCGACTGATCGTACCCTGCGGGGCAATGGCCACTGAGGGGAGGTATGCCAGTTTGGCCACCTGAAGCATGTCCTCCATCATCTTCACGTTGAGTGCTGCATTACGCAAGTCGGTGTTGTTCTCAAGTGCCTTCTCAATAAGCGACTGTAACTGCGGATCTGTGAAGACCTCGCGCCAAGGTAGTTGGCCAAAGTTCTCGTCACTGTTCACTTGCAAGGTATCGGTGTCTATAACGACATCCCGTATCAGTCCCGTGGCATTCACCGACGGCCTTTCGTAGGTGTTATATAGTCCACAGCTTGACAGCAGCGTTGCAGCAATTAAAAAATTAAAGTATTTAAAAATTAAATGCTTCATATCCTTGATTGTTTAGTTAATTTTCTCATTATTTAATTTTTCAATTACTTCTCCAGTTCATATTCCACCGGTCTGTTAGCATACTGCTGCAGCTCAGTGGCCACATCAGGATTCTCATCATCGCCTTCAAACTTCATGGGCGAGAACTTCTCCTGCAAGCTCTGGAAGATGGTGAACAGCGTGGGCACCACAAACACCTGACAAAGCGTACCGATGAGCATACCGCCTACGGCAGCAGCACCGAGGGTTTGGTTTCCATTCTTACCCACACCTGAAGCAAACATCATGGGCAGCAGACCGACCACCATGGCCAGAGAGGTCATGAGGATAGGACGCAGACGGGCAGCTGCACCAAGCACAGCCGACCATGAGACAGCCATACCCGTCTGACGGCGCTCCAATGCGAACTGCACGATCAGGATGGCGTTCTTGGCCAACAGACCTATCAACATGATGAGCGAAATCTGCATGTAGATGTCGTTGCTGTGTCCGAACAGTTGCGTGAAGATGAACGCACCGGCCAATCCAAAGGGCACAGAAAGCACCACGGCGAGCGGCAGGATGTAGCTTTCGTACTGAGCTGACAGGATGAGGTAGATAAAGATGAAACAGAGCACGAAGATCAGTGCCGTAGAATTCGAAGACTTGGCCTCCTCACGTGTCAGACCCATATAGTCGTAGGAATAGCCCGTAGGCAACATATCGGCAGCAACTTCCTCCACAGCCTTGATGGCCTCGCCAGTCGAGTAGCCATCGGCCACGGTAGCTGTCACGGTGATGGACGTAAACAGGTTGAAACGGGTAATGTTCGTAGGACCATAGACACGGTCAACGGAGCAGAACTCCTTGACGGGCGCCATGCCCTTGGGGGTACGCACATAGACGCTGTTCAGCGACTCGGCAGTCATACGGGTCTCCGGCGATGCCTGAATCATGACACGGAACAACTTACCATAGGCGTTGAAGTTCGAGGCGTAGAGTCCGCCATAGTAACCCTGCAGCGTAGAAAGCACGGTCTGAGGCGATATGCCCGACTGCTTACACTTGGCCACGTCGACGTGCACCATATACTGCGGATAGTTCGGGTTATACGATGTTTGTGCCGTCTGTATCTCGGGACGCTTGTTCAGCTCTGCCAGATAGCTCTTTGTAATCTCAAAGAACTTCGAAAGGTCGCCGCCGGTGCGGTCCTGTATGACGAGCGACACGCCGCTGTTGGCCGAGAAGCCGGGAATCATAGGCGGAGAGAAAGCCAGAATCTGCGCATCCTTGATATGTGCTGTCTTGATGTAAATCTGAGCCAGCACGCCGTCGGCGCTGAGCGGATTCAGGAAGAAACGGTAGATGCCGTCGCCCTGCCACAAACCGCTTAGTTTCCACCAGAAGCCTTTCTGGCGCTCTTTAAACGGTTTTAACTTCAGGATGAAGGTTGCCTGATCAGAACCAGCACCGGCAATGAAGTTGTAGCCCTGCAACTGTTCACGGCTCTGAATGGCGGGATCGGCAGCAAGGATGCTGTCCACCTCATTGATAATCTGGCGTGTGCGAGCCACAGAGGTAGCCGGTGGCATGGAGATGGTGCAGAACAATGTTCCTGTGTCTTCAGAAGGAACCAGACCTGTCTTCGTGGTCAGCAAGGATGTAGTCAGAAGGGCAATACCAATAATGACAGCTATTCCTATGGCCAGCGGTTTGCGCACCCACTTCTGGATAATGTTCTTGTAACGACCCAAAATAGAGCCGTATGCCACATTGAATGCGGCATGGAAACGGTCTACGCGCGACATCTTCCTTTCCTTTCCGTCTTCGTCGTGCGGTTTCAGGAAGATAGCACACAGGGCCGGCGACAGTGTGAGGGCGTTCAGAGCCGAGATAAAGATCGAGACGGCCATTGTCACACCGAACTCACGGTAGAAAGTACCCGTGGTGCCTCCGATGAATGACACTGGGATAAACACCGAAGCCATCACCAGCGTAATGGAGATAATAGCGCCCGAAATCTCGTTCATGGCATCGATCGATGCTGTCAAGGCCGACTTGTATCCCTGATCCAGCTTCGCATGCACAGCCTCGACCACCACGATGGCATCATCGACCACGATGGCAATGGCCAGCAGCAAGGCCGACAATGTCAAGAGGTTGATGGAGAAGCCAAACACACTCAGGAAGAAGAACGTACCGATGAGTGATACCGGAACGGCTATCAGCGGGATGAGCGTGGAGCGCCAGTCCTGCAGGAACACGTAGATGACGATGAACACCAGGATGAGGGTAAACACCAGGGTGAACACCACTTCCTCGATGGAAGCATACAGGAACTCCGTCACGTCGTAATTAATCTTATACGTCATGCCCGGCGGGAACAACTTGGCCTGCTCTTCCAGTTCGGCCTTCACCTTCTTGGCAATCTCGTTGGCGTTTGAACCGGCAATCTGCTGCACCATACCCATCACCGACGGGATGTTGTTGTTCTTCATGGCCACGGAATACTGCAAGCCGCCCAGCTCGATTTTTGCCACGTCCTTCAGCTTCAGCGTCTGTCCGTTGGCATCGCTCGAGATGATGATGTTGCCAAATTCCTCCTCGGTTTTCAGACGACCCGTGTAGCGCATGGCGTACTCATAGGCCACATCAGCCTGCTCACCGAACTTACCGGGAGCGGCCTCAATGTTCTGCTCTGCCAGCACGTTGCTGATATCGCTCGGCATCAAGTTGTACTGCTTCATGACGTCAGGCTTCAGCCAGATACGCATAGAGTAGGTCTTCATGCCAGGCGACTGAACGTCGCCCACACCCTGAATACGCTTGATGGCAGGGATAATGTTGATATTGTTGTAGTTTGTGAGGAACTCGTCGTCATAGCGGCCGTCACTGGTCAGGGTGAACATCATCACCTGCGAGGTTTGTCGCTTCATGACCGTCACACCGATACGCGTCACCTCGGCAGGCAACAATGCCTGTGCCTGCTGCACACGGTTCTGCACGTTCACAGCACACATGTCGGCATTCAGTCCCTGACGGAACAGAATAGAGATGTTAGCCGAACCCGACGAAGCCGTCGAACTCAGATAGTCCATGCCTTCCACACCATTGATACTCTCTTCCAACGGTGCCAGAACGGAGTTTTTCACAGTCTCGGCATCGGCACCAGGATAGCTGGTGTAGACCACGACAGTAGGCGGTGCAATATCGGGATATTGCTCAATAGGCAGCGAGGCCAGCCCGATAAAGCCCAGCAGGACGATGAGGATGGAAATCACCGTCGAAAGTACCGGGCGCTTTATGAAATTGGTAAATGTCATATTCTCAAATGATTATTTTTTCATCGCGTTCACAATGTCGCCGGCACTCATGGACTTGGCCTGCTCCTGTATCTTCTGCTGGTAGCGCTCAGGTGTGATGGGAACAATCTCCATCTGGTCAGAAAGCTTGGTGATGCCGTTAGTCACATATTTCTCGCCCACCTTCAGGCCACTTGTCACAACATAGTTGACGCCATCGTCCTGAGGATCCACGGTAATCTCTGTGTACTGCACCTTATTGTCCTTGCCCAGGGTATAGACAAATTTTTTGTTCTGCACCTCCATGACGCACGACTGAGGGATAACAATAGCCGCACTCTGGTCACGCGGGATAACGATTGATCCAGAAGCACCGCTCTTAAGAAGCTTGTCGGGGTTGGGGAATACGGCAATCATCTGCACGGAACCCGTTGCCTGTTCGATGACACCGCTCATTTTGGCCACAGTACCCTCGTGGGCGTAGGTGGAACCATCGGCCAGCAACAGCTTCACAGCAGGCAGTGTGCTCAGTCCGTTTCCGTTCTTCGACATTTCAAGTGCATCCTTCTCATTCATGGAGAAGTATACTTCCATGGTTGAGTTGTTCGACACCGTGGTCAGCACCGAAGCAGCACTCACCAGGGCACCCACCTTCAGGGGAAGCGTGCCAACGACACCGCTGGCAGGACTCTTCACGTAGCAGAAGCTCAGCATCTCCTTTGCGTTGGCCAGCGCAGCCTGGGCCTGTGCCAGTGCAGCCTTGGCGCTCTCGTACGAATTCTGTGCTGTCTGCATCTCATAGTCGCCTACCACCTTGTTCTGATGCAGCTGCTGAGTATTCTCAAAGGTGAGCTTGGCCGTGTTCACCGAAGCCTGAGCGGTATTCACCGCAGCCTGCGACTGGCGCACCGTAGCCTGATAGGTGGCGTTGTCAATCTCGAAGAGCACCTGTCCGGCATGCACGCTCTGGCCTTCCTTTACGAAGATCTTCGTGATAAAGCCACTGACCTTCGGACTGATTTGTACATCCTGCACGCCTTTGATAGTGGCAGGGAAAGTGGTCTGCATGGAGGCACTCGAAATACCCACCGTCACGACGGGATACTCATTGTCCCCAAATGATGGACGGCCGCCACCACTCTTGCCACACGAGGAAAGGAGCAGCGCAGAAGCCGCGAGAAACAAAAACTTTGTTTTTTTCATACTAAAATAACTATTTATTTGAATTAATAATCCTGTTCTACTGAAAACTATAATGACCTTAGTCAGTTTTCAGCATGCAAAAATACAAAAAAGATGTGTAAGTCAGAGAACCTACACATCTTTTTTTAATCTTATTAGCATTTTTTGTCAGCAATCATTCACAGCCAACTCAGTCAATCTCCTCCACATGCACTTCTTCTATCTGCTCTTGTTCTATTTCACCCGAGCGTTCCATGGCCTTCTTACAGGCATAAATTTTCCAGGAATTGATAATTTCAACCACACCATAGAAGAGCGAGAGCCAACCCAGCACGGTCATTGTCAGTTCCAGGGGAGCCATGGGCTTGACCATCACATAGAGGCCAATCAGCAGTATCAGCACCGGACAGAACCAAAACCAAAGTGAAATCGATGCAAAATGGCGTGCGGCTATCAGGTTCATCATCTGTGTCACGGCTCCCAGCACCAGTACAATGCCTATGACATACATCAGCAACGACACGAAGGTTGTCGGCATAAAAGCCAGTATGCAGCCCAGCACTACGCTGCCGATGCCCACGATGGGGAATGTGGGGTCGCCTCCGGCAAGCAACCGGCCTTCAGCATCATAAATCTTATACTCGCCCCGATGGCGACGGGCATTCCAGTATGTGAGCAGCGACACGATGCCCGACAACAGGAACATTACGCCGATGGCCACCGTTATACCCTTCACGGTGTTGTCGGGATACTTGATGAGCATGGCACCCACAGCAATAGCCACAAGTGCACGAAACAGGGAACTTTGCAGTATCTTCATTACATAATCGTTTTTTCTCGTATTGCAAAGTTAGCAACATTTTTTCTATCTGCCAAATAATCTTGGCTAAATCCAACTTTTTTGGCTAATCGCAAAGAAAAATGTAACTTTGCAGGCGAATTGCAAAAAAGACTTAGCACATGACACATCTTTACTTAGTGCGCCACGGCGAGACCGTCGACAATGCTGCACAAATCATGCAAGGACAAACTCCGGGAGAACTAAACGACACTGGTTTCTGCCAGGCACGCGAGGTTGCAGCACAACTCAGCCACCAGCAAGTCGATGCCATCGTGGCCAGCGACCTGAAGCGCTCCATCCAGACCGCCGAGGTCATAGCCCTGCCGCACCACCTGCAAGTAGACACCACCCCACTGCTGCGCGAACGGGACTGGGGCGACTTCACTGGGCGCTATATTCCCAGTCTGAAAGACGAACCTTTTCCCGACAACGTGGAAAGCATGGAATGCCTGCTGAAAAGAGCGGGACAATTCCTTGACTATATCCGGAGGAACTATCCCGATCAGCATGTCGTTGCCGTAGGCCATGGCATCATCAACAAAGCCATACAGGCTGTGTACTACAAGAAAAGCACACGCGAAATCAAGCGTATGATGAACGCTGAAGTGCGTGTGCTATTGCTTTAGGAATCAGCTTTGTCTATCGCTGAATATTTCTACTGCCACCACTTGACGAGCGCGAGCTGCTACTGCTGCTGCTCCGGCTTCCTCCGAAGGAAGAGCGCGGGCCGCTGCTGACGGAGCGTGAAGCGCTGCCCATGGAGTGCGAGTTGCTGTTGCCCATGGAACCAATGGAGCGCGAGCTGCTGCTGGAAGGTGTGATTGAACGCGAGCTGCTGCCGCCCCGGTCCATATAGCGGGAACTGCTGCTTGTGGAGCTGGAGCGCGAATTGCCGAAACTGCCGCCAGACCGCATGTCGCTGTTCGAGCGCGAATTGCCGAAGCTGCTCTCCGACCGGCTGTTGTTCCTATAAGAGTTTCCTTCCGAGCGGCTACCGGCACTGCTGCTGGAACGGCTGCTGCCAAAGGATGAGCTTTCGGGGCGACTGCTGCCGTAGGAGCTGCTTGAACGGTTGCCGTCGTAGGTGCTGCTACTTGAACGCGAACCATTAAAATCGGGACCATTCGTGCGACTGCCTCCACTGACGCGGCCACCGGAACGATTGCTGCTGTTAGGACCATTAGGAATGGAATAGCCGTCATTGCTGTTGCGACTGTTATTGTTGCGGTATGTGTCAGAGCCACCTCGACCATTGCGCCAGTTGCCGCCACCATTGCGATTGCGGCCCGTGACGCGGGTAGAACTGCGTCCCTGCCCACGATAGTCGCCACGGTCCCAGCCATCGCGCATACCTACGTGGTTGCGCTGCGTATTGCCGGCAATGCGAAAATGGTCACGACGTCCCTCATAGAAGCTACGACCGCCATTCATGCGCCAGCTGTGACCTCCACGATAGGTATTGTAGAAGCTGGGACGGCCGAAGTAGAAGTAGTCACGCCTTGGATAGTGTGCATAGACGCCGAAGTGCCAGTAGCCAGCATCCCAGTAGAGCGGACGATAGAAGTAGGATGCAGCCCGATAGGCCTCCCACTGCCATGAATAGAGTATGTAACCCAGATCCAGGTTACGCCTCTCCCAGTAGGTGCCGAAGACGTCATCGCGACCGGTGACCGACATCAGATAGTCGAGGTTGATTTCATAGGCAGCTTCATACTGATCATCGGTCAGATTCAGCTCATAGGCCATCTTGTCTGTGAGGAAAAGGGCCTCGTTGCGTGCCTGCTCGTAGCTCATTGCATTTGCCCCAGTGGCTATCGCCAGCATGGCAAAAAGGGTCATCACGAAGTTCTTCATAATCGTATCTGTTTTTAGAGTTTATACTGCGTTACTTGTTTTTTCTGTTGCAAAGTAAGCGATTATCCCCGACACCGGCAAAGGATTTTCCCTAAACCAATGGGGGAAAAACCCTAAAGTGTCTTTTTGGGGCCGTTTGCTTGCCGCTTTCATTGTTTTTCACTACCTTTGCAGCACAGAAAAACCGAAACGTATGCACATTGCAATATCAGGCAACATAGGTAGCGGCAAGACCACGCTCACAGGACTCCTGGCACGTCATTATGGCTGGGAGGCGCGCTACGAGGCCGTAGACCATAATCCCTATCTGGAGGACTACTACAAAGACATTCACCGCTGGTCGTTCAATCTGGAGGTGTACTTCCTAAAGGAGCGTTTCCGCGATCTTATCGCCATCCGCCAGTGCGACCACACGGTGTTGCAGGACCGCAGCATCTTTGAGGGAGTCTATGTGTTCATGGCCAACAACAAGGCGATGGGCAACCTTTCTGACCGCGACTATGCTACCTTCATGGAGCTGTTCGAACAGATGGTTGAGGTGGTCAGCTATCCCGACCTGATGATCTATCTTCAGGCATCGGTGCCTCATCTGGTGGCCAACATCCAGAAACGTGGGCGCGACTATGAGCAGACCATCCAGCTGGAATACCTCGAGAACCTGAACCGACGCTACGAGGACTTTATCATGAACAAGTATCGCGGACGTGTCATGACCATCAATGTCAACGAAATGGATTTCCTCAACAATCCTCGCGACTTCGGGCTGATCGTCGACCGCATTGACCGCACGCTCTTTGGCCTTTTCCCAACTGATTTCTCTAACTTCACTCAAACTCCTTAAATTCTCTAACTTCACATCACAATATGCACATTGCAGTAGCAGGAAACATTGGCAGCGGGAAGACCACGCTGACCCGACTTCTGGCCCACCGTTACGGATGGACGCCACGTTTTGAGCCTGTAGACAACAACCCCTATCTGGCCGACTTCTATGCCGACATGCCTCGGTGGTCGTTCAATCTGCAGATATACTTCCTGAACAAGCGTTTCAAGGAAGTGGTCGAGATAGCCCAGTCGAAGGAAACCATCATCCAGGACCGCACCATCTTCGAGGATGCCCGCATCTTTGCCCCCAATCTTCACGGGCAGGGCATGATGAGCGACCGTGACTTCGAGAACTACAGCGATTTGTTCGACCTGATGATGTCGCTGGTGAAGTTGCCAGACCTCATGATCTACATCCGTTCAAGCATCCCCACCCTTGTAGCGCAGATTCAGAAACGAGGACGCGAATACGAGCAGACCATGCGACTGGACTATCTACAGGGACTGGAACGGCGCTACGAGGAGTGGATTTCCACGTATAAGGGCCAACTCATCATCATCGATGGCGACCATTGCAAGTTTGGCGACCATCCAGAACACCTGAAGCAGGTAACCGACATGATCGACGCCAAGCTCTACGGTCTGTTCCCCATGGAGTGATATGCGGCAAATCGTCTCGCGTTTTGCCGCATATTACCACGCGTTTTGCCGCATATTATCACGCGTTTTGCCGCATAATGCAAGACGTTTTGCCGCATAATGCAAGACGTTTTGCCGCAAAATGCAAGACACACACTCAGCTAATGCAAAAAGGCTGCGCATTCCGAATAGCGGACTATGCGCAGCCTTTTCCGGTAAAGGATGATGTGTTTTATCTTCTTATCTCACCACCTTCTTGCCATTCATGATGTAGATGCCCTTCTGTGCCTTGCTGACACGGACGCCCTGCATATTGTAGATGGCATCCGACTGAGCACCGGCAAATGCGCCCTTGATGGCTGTGGCCGTGCCACTGACCATAGCGGCTTCGCCAAAGCCTCCTCTTGCATTGGCCGAGCGGATGGTCAGGTTGTCCTTGGCCGGGTCAATACTGATGTTGTACGACGTACCCTCGGCAATGATGCCCACGAACTCGTCGTTCTTGAACAATGCGTAGGCCGAAGCACCATTGACAGCACCCCATGTCACCGTACCGTTATCGTAGGCAGCGTCGGCAGGAGCAGCAACCTGCTTCGTCGAAGCCTGTGCCGTGGCAGCCCAGTCGCCGAGGACATTTTCTATGGAGTAGGTCTGCAGTGCTGAAGCATCGAGAATGGTGTTCAGCTTCGTGTTCTGCTTGGTGAAGGTCACTTCGTTCTTGGCGGGAGTGATGTTGTTGCCCTGAGCGTCCTTCGTGCCATACTCGCCTGCAACGCTATAGTCGCAGTTCAAGCCGCTAAGGTTCCAACGCGTGCCGGCCAGTTTCTGTCCGCCGTCGAGCAGCGTGGTGTTCAGGTAAACGCATACAGGATTGTCGCTCCAGGCGCGGCCGAAGTTATAGGTGCCGGCATTGTTCTCAACCGTACAGTTGTTGAACACATAAACCTCAGAGTTGGCCGTGATGGTGGCACTGTTACGCACCTCGTTCACCAGCTTCACCTCATTGTAGTAGGCCTTACCGTTACCGCAGAGGTAGTCCACGGTTCCGTGCAGTTCGCCGCCCTCCCAGTAGTAGAGGCCGCCTACCTTATGAGAATAATAGGTGTCCTGATGCGACAGCAGGAACACGTTCTTGCCAATGGTCTTCGTACCCTGATCGTGGAGCGATGCAGCACGTCCGTCGTTACCACCGTAGGCAAAGTCGTTCTTCAGCGAGATGTCCTGCATGTAGAGGCCCTCGCCAGTGTTGTTCAGCAGGTCGGCAGTTCCCAGTCCTTCCTGTAAAGGACGGGTCGTGATGATGGTATTCTCTGCGCTTTGTCCGATCAGCGACACGTTCTTGCCGCTGATTACAGTCTTTACGGTATTGCCGAGGTCGTAGGTGCCGTTGGGCAAGAACACCTTGGCACCCTCAACGCCCTTGGCCACCTCGATGGCATCGAGCAGACTGGAAGCGTCGCCCTTCTTCACGATGAGCCATTCGCCCTGACGGTCGTAGTTGGCCTCGGTGGTGTTGAACACCGTGATGCTATGGATGTATGCGCCTCCGTTCAGGGTCAGCGTCAGCGTGCCTGCAGCTCCCTCATATTCAATAGAGCCTGCACCGCCATCGCTGTCGACCTTGGCATTGATGCTGGCACCGTTGCTGCCGTCGATGGTGGCAGAGGAGGGAGAATAGGCACAGAGCGCAAAGTTGACGGTGGCCTTCGGCCCCACGAGCAGTTCAATCTTGTCGCCAGGTTTGAATTCCCATCCATGCTGCTTGTCGTGCCATTTGCCCTGGCCAATGCTGTTGAAACCTTCATGATCCTCGTCGTAGAAGTACTGGTTGGTCAGGTCGTAGACATACTTGCGACTGTTGCTCGGCACCTCTATCTCTGTCTCGACGGCATAGAGCTTGGTGTCGGCCGTAATCACATCGGCAGTGGTGAACTTCACACCAACAGCGTTCTGCTTGAACCAGCCACGGGCCTTGTAACCATCCTTCTTAGCCTGCACATTGGCAATATCGTAGGCAAACTGGCCAATGGCAGCATCTTCCTCAACGGTCTGCGTCGTCAGTACGGTGGTTCCGTCGACATCCATATAGCTCAGTGTGTAGTCGGGACGCTGGGCCACGTTCAGCACATAGGCCATCTGGGTGTCGCCAGCAGTCATGGGGATGGTGACCTTGCAGGCTGTTGCCGTACCCTCGTAGGTGACGGTGCCAATCTCGCCGCTGGCAGCTTCCAGATCTGTCAGCGGGTTGCTCTGGCTGACCATGGCCTCGGCTTTCGGGAGTTTGAGCGTGGCTTCGTAGGCCTCGCCAAACACATCCTCGACGGCATATTTATTGCCATTGATTTTGAAAGAGGTAAGAATGGGCACATCCTTCTCGGTGCCGGAAAGCGTACCTTCTATGACGATGTCGGCAAAACCTACATTCTTGCCAGCGTCAAGGCTATAGATGTTGATATTCAAGCCGCACGTGCCTTCAGCAGGAGTAGCACCCGTAATTGTATAGCTATACTCTGAATACTTGAAATCTGTTTGTTCCTTGTTAGCATCTTTGCCATTCTCACGGTTAGGAGTCTGTCCGGTGGCGAGCGTGACGGTGGTTCCATTTGGATTCAACCAGGCAAAGTCGAGCTTACCGCCATCAGTACCATAGCGAGTGGACTTCAGGCTAACCTTGGTAGGAGTAAACGTGAAACCGGGTTTCGGAGTGAACAGGAACTGAACGAGGTTCGTGGTAGCAGCAGCCTTTTCCTTTCCTCCTGACTCCAGTCGGGTCTGATCAAAGCCACTCTGGGAGTTCTTGTCTTTAATAAAGAAGTTGCTACCCACCGTCACCTTGCTGTTCAGGAAGTAGTTGGCATTGGAGAACGTGGCCGTCTGGCCCTCAGTACCCAGGTTGAACGGATACGTTACCGTAGCGGCCTCGTTGTTGAGCGTCACCTTCTCCTTTGGTGCATACTGCACCACGGACAGCGACAGGTAGTAGTTATTACCATCGGCTGAGGTGACAGCTACATAGCCAGCCTCGGCATCACTGCGCTTAGCCTTGTAGGTAGTCACGGGGTTGTCGTTGGTGTTTTCGTAGATTTCATTACTACCGCCGATGGTGTACTTCGAATAGCCGGGATAGCCCGTCACGGTGACGAGGTCGCCAGCTGTCTTCACGGGAACACTGAAAACGGCTCCTGTACGCACCTGAATATTGTTTCCATTATTTCGAAACTCAGTACCATGAGCCTCAACCTTCATCTGTAGGCCGTTATTCTCCACCGCATTTACCATACCGGCCTGACTGCTTTTCGAAAGAGCCATCGTGGCATTCATCACGTCGGCATTGGCATAACTCCAGGTGGCGGTAACGTCCTGTGCATGGCCCCTTTGTCCAAAAAGCACGGCCATAAGGAGCACCATTGAATAATTAAGTAATCTGTTCATCATTAATTTATTTGATTTATACATAATTGTCGATGCAAAATTACGCTTTATTTTTGAAATAACATTCTTTTTTGCATTTAATTTTGAAGGAATGTCGTTTTTTATATATACCTTTGCAGCGGATTTTTCACATATAAAAATTAATTATTCACTAAAACAAAAAAATTATGAAGAAAATCTTTACACTTATCGCCACTGCCATGGTGGCATTAGGTATGAATGCACAGTCGGAGTGGCGTCCTACCGAGGAGGCACCCGCTGCTGGAACAACTGTGCTCGACGATGACCTGTTGAAGGTGGAGACCGTGTTTGAAACCACTAACAATAAGGCCGAAGTGGGCGAAGAAGGTGCCAAGGAACCTGTTTCGTTCACCATCGATGGCAAGAGCTATTCGTTCAACTTCTTTACTCAGGTGCGTGTAGACGCAGCGCCCAAAACTGGAGCTGAGACTGGTACCGACAAAGGCGGCAGCTCTCCGCTGGTTATCACTGCCAAGAAGGATGTTGACATTACCATGTTCTATCGTCGCCAGCAGGTCAGTAGCAATTGTGGCGACAACGACGGCAAGGACTTGAAGCTGGTTGACTGGGACAAACCTGCTGCAGCCATTACTGCCTCTACTTTCGGATGGGTAGCCATTGCAGAAGGCAATACAGAATATGCCTATGCCATGAAACTCTACAAGATGGAAGCTGGCAAGAAATATGTGCTTTGGGCCCGTGGCACCACCATCCAGTTCTACGGCTTTAACTACCAGAGTGGAAGCGGTGCCGAAGTGGTTCCCCCTGCAGCCGACGGTGAGCACATTATCTCGTTCGATGGCATGAGCGCAGCCAACGTGCTGGAGTACGGCGGTACGCTGAACGGCTTCAAGCTCCAGATCACCGGCAACGAGAGCAAGACCATCAGCGGTGCCAAGTCTATTAGCATCGACGGAAAGTCCTACACTTCGATGAAGGTGTCTAACGGTGCCGAGAACACCATCTTCCTGCCCGAAGGCAAAGTGGCCAGCAGCATCACCTTCTATAGCTATGTGAACTTTGACGATGCCGAGAATGCACGTCCATCATACTGGAAGGACGTTGCCGGAACGGCCTTCGACCCCGAAGTAAGCGGTGTGAAGTTCGAAGCTTTCCAGACGCCAGAGACTCCCGATGTGCGTACATTCAACTTCAAGGGCGGCAAGCTGAACAAGATTGCTTTCACGAACACAGGCGAGCAGTGCTGCTATGTCATCAAGGTGACCATTGAGTCTGGCGATGAAGTGGCTCCCGAAATTGTTGAGCTTGAAGGTGCCGGTAGTACCGACGGCATTGCCACACTGAAGGTTCTGTCGCAGAACAGCACCACCTTCAACCTCGCTGGCCAGCAGGTGAATGCAGGTTTCAAGGGCATTGCCATTCAGAATGGCAAGAAGGTCATCATGAAGTAAGCAAAACAAATCTTCTATACAACAAAACAGCTGGAATCTACCACGATTCCAGCTGTTTTGTTGTATAGAAGAAAAACCAATTCACCTAATCACCTTCCGGCTCGTCTTCGTTCCATCGGCCATCTGCTTGACCTCGATGCAAGCACCCCGTTCAGGACGGACGATGCGCTGACCTTTCAGATTGTAGTAGGAAGTAGATACCGACTGGGAATGGGTGCTGACGTCGGTCGAAATGTCGCTCGTACCTCCTTTGGTTCCCACCAACGTTATAACAAGGACAACCTGCTTGCCAGCAGGCGTAAAAGTAAAACTGCCTGAGACAGCTGAAGGGAACTCCACGGTATTGGAAACCACCTGGTAGTTTCCTGAACTGTCTTTTTGCGGAAACACATACTGGCTGGCTGCACAATCCACCCCATTGACTTCACTCAGGTAGGAATCTGCATCGGCATAGTTGTCGTAGCCAGTAAAAACGGCCTTGCTAATGTAGATATCGGCAGGCAGGCCAACGGTGTACTGCACACCGGCCGAATACTTGATGCCATTCTCCTTGCCAGCGGCATAGCCTTTGCCATTGCTGTTGCTAACAGTCACACCGTTGGAAAAAACCATCGTGGCCGAACCAGACTCGTATGTGTCCTGACCCAAAGAAAAGGACACATCCTGCACTTCGCCTGCAGGCGGCTCCGAATAATTGATGGCAGCCACCTGCGTGCCGTCTTCCTTCTTATAGGCGGGATAGTAGTCGTCCACGGCATCGGTTGCATCGGCATTGCCCTGCAGCATGATTTCCTGGACAAGACTATTCAGGTAAACCTCCAAGTTGGTGTACATTCCAGTGGGATCAATGGTTTTCTTTGCTGCATCAGAGGCATCGGCGGGATTCAGCCCGTTGGCATTCTCCCAGGCATCGGCAATGCCGTCCTTGTCAGCATCGAAGTTGGCTGCACGGCTGCCCGTACCAAAATTCGCCTCGGTATAGCCATTCACATCCGACACCTTGTCAATTCTGCCACTCTTGCCCGTCACGGAGCCTTTATAGGTAGCCGTTCCATTCTTTGCCTCAGTAGCATAGCGCTCGTCAACATTGTCACGTACCAGCGAGGCACCTGCAAAGGCCAGCACTTTCTCAAAGGCAATAGCGGCGGTATGAGTCGTTACCATACCGGCATCAACAGGTTCGTCCATCTTAATACGTACACAGTCAGTACCGGAGCTGTTCTTTACGTATGTCACCTTGCTGCCATAGTAATGGTTGGGGTCGAGTGTATAGCGCTCGCCATTAATGGTCTGCACGCCGTCGTCGTAAGCAAGATTGTTCCAGTCGTAATTGACATTCTTGTTCACCTGGTTGCCGCTAATGTAGTAGCGACTGGTCATGTCCCAGTACTTTTTGTTGTCGCTTGAAGAAGTACTGTTGCCTATGGAAATGTTCGTCACGCGTGAAGTACTACCGGCAGGTCCTGTCTTGTAATAGTTATTCACAATGTTGATCTGTCCGCCGCCGGGGCCACCATAGCAGCCATTGCCGCAGTTGTAGACCACACAGTTACGGAAGTCCACGTTCTCGGCCTGAACGGCATTTTCCCATCCAAACTCGGCATAGCGGCTATTGCCCGTGTATCCTGTCCAGTCGTAGCGGGCACCGTTGAAGCGGGGCGATCGGTTGTTTACGTGGCAGATGATGTTGTGGTGGAACGATGCCAACTTGCCACCCCAGATGCCGCCATAGCCGTGGGCACCCTTGCCATGACCGGCATTGTTCAGGCTCTCGCCGACAGTGCACCACTGCATGGTAAAGTTGTTGTTGTCGTAGAACGAGGCAACCTCGTCAATCGACCAGGAGAACGAGCAGTGGTCGAGCATGATGCCTGTAAAATGGCGGGCGGTAGAGGCATCGGCACCGTCGTTGACGTCTTTCTCCTGTCCGCGCCTAATGCGGATGAATCGCATAATGATGTTATTACCATTAGGCGACACGGTAAAGTAGCGCAGGGTGATTCCCGGTGCGGGAGCCGTCTGGCCTTCTATGGTGGTATTGGCACCGATGCTCAGATTGCTGTTCAGGGCGATGACGCCACCCACGTCGAAAACCACGATTTTCTTGTCATTGCCTTTCACGGCTTCACGGAACGAGCCCGTTCCCGAGTCATTGAGATTGGTCACATGGACTACTTTGCCTCCCCGACCGCCTGTAACGTAGCGACCATGTCCCTCGGCACCGGGAAAGGCGGGAGTCTGCGCCATGCTAATTGTCAACTGACAAATGATGAATGATAAACCCAATAATAAACGTTTCATATAATTAGTTTTTAATAATTGTTTTTCTGCTTCTTGGCTTTTGTCTTCTGCCTACTGCATGCGGTGCAGGCCCTCCCAGCGGACGTTCCACGTGCCGTCTTTCGGGAATCCGGGGTTCTGCCCCAGCATGCATCCCTCCCAGCCGGCACACATCATGGCCACGGCAGTGAGCAGAGCTCCGTTGCCGGGCAGGTAGATGCGCAGGCGATCGGCTGTCTGGAAGTTATGTCCGTTCTTCAGATAAGTATTCTTCTGCGTGTCGGTGAGGAGAGCCTGTAGGGCCACGTCGGGCTGACCGAGACGTGCGGCTGCCATGGCCACCATGCCGTAGTCCCATCCCCAAGTGGTGGCCCAGTTCCAGTTCTGCATCACCCATGCAAGGGTCTTCTGCATGGTAGCCTCGTCGTATAAGGGTGTGCGAGGAAGGATACCACAAGCACCCAGCACTGCGGGGTGATCGTTACGGCACTTCTCGTCGAACGTCTCTGTTGTGACTACTGGAGCAGCACCTGCTGCAACAGCATCGAACGGATCGAAAGCTTTCAGTCCGGCGGTTTTCCCCTTTGACATACCCGCAGTATAGATGCCGTCTTTGTTTACAGGCAACTGTGTGAGGTGGTCGGCCAGGTCGTCCCACTTGGCATTCCGAGTCAGCCCCCGGCGCTCGCGCCAGCTGTTGGCCAAGGACAGGCCGTAGTGCCAATAGGCCAGTTCGAAAGGATGATTGAAGCTGAAATCCTTCGACATGGACTCCTGCATGGCCGTAGCACCCTGTAGGAAATTGAAACGATGGCGATGATTCATCTTATTGTTCCCATTAGTCCCATTGCTTCTAAAAGGCTCACAGGAAACGAAGTCGGCCATGAACGCTGCAGTCTCTTCGACCTGACTGCCATACTTTGCAAGGGTCTCAGCAGTGGGGTTTGCACGATACATCTCCTCGGCCAGATAAATGTAGTGCGGCTGCTGCCAGATGAGGAACGAACCGGTGTTGGAAGGTGCCTCGCCCGCCCAAGGATCAGTCATCTTCATCCAGCGGACTCCCTTGAAGCCCTGACGCTCTGCTATCTTCCTGGCCTCAGGATAAGCTACGCGGTTATACCAGTCGAGCACCGTGGCTACCACCTTCGGACGATTCCAAAGCGCAAAGTCGACCATGTGCCACCAGGTCATCTCTAAGTGCGGACGCCCGAACCAGGAATTGTAGGTAAGCCCAGTCTCCTGAGGAGGCAACGCGTTGGCGCAGTTAATCTGGGTGAGGTATTGCGAGAGCACCACACGACGCTCCAGTTCCCTGGCACGCGAGTCAGTGCACTGCGAAAAGTCGGCAATGGCACCTTCTTGCCACCAGCGGTTCCACGAACGGATAACAGAACGGAGTGACTGGTCGAAAACCAGCGTCTTGTCTGTACTGCCTTCCGGCATAGAACTCGGAAAAGGTATATACTCAGCCTCAAAGGCCAGCACACCATCGGTGGCCAACAGATCAAAGTGGTGACGGGAGCGCTCCTGCAGCGTGGCATTGCCCTGCCAGCTTAGGGCAATGTGATAGCGGGTGCTATCGAGCTGGTGCTCGATGACGGCGCTGTTAGGACCGCTGGCCACGATGCGCGAAGTGTGGCGTTCGGGTTTCGTCCAGTCAGCTGCTGCATCGGCATGCTTACCCGTGGGGTAAGGAAGACGGATGGACACGCGGGCACGCCCGTCCTTGAGCAACGGCGTGCTAATGCGGCAAAGCAGGGCATCCCTGTCCTGAAGAGCTGCCGTAGTGACGTCGGCGCTTTCACCATCGGCTTCGAAATGCGAGTCAATGACCCCGTCGTAGAGTTTCAGTTCCTGACGGATATCTGTCAGATCCTTCAGCTCTATCTTCTTGCCGTCGGCAGTCTTTAGGTCAAGCCCGATGACACCTAAGTTAAGACGATGTGGATTCACGCGGAAATATGCCGTGGCAGCCACTTTCCGGGCATCATCACCCTTGGCTGACTTATACTCCACGGCATAGACCTCGGGATGACCATGACCCAGGTCTACGGTCTGCTGGCTGTCTTCGGGCCTCAGACCGTCGGTGTTTTCGAACTTATGCCATCCCCAGTCGGACATGGCTGTCAGAGGCACACCTGCCTCATAGTCAAAAGGGTAGGACTGGAGGCCGGTCACATCAACCGTCGTACAGAAGTGACCATTGCCCACGGTGAGCGAAGCCAGTGCATCGGCGCTGGTAATGACGGGATTGTTGCGCTCTACCACAGCCAGGCGGTCGATGGGCTGCATCACGTTGTCCACATCGAAGCCCATCATCTCCATTTCAAGGCTTGCCCAGATGAACGGACCGATGCCTTTGGCGTCGTTGTCGCGGATTTCTTCAGAGAGATAATAGGTGTAGGAACCGTCGCGGCGGGTATTCTCCTTGGCCTTGGCTTTTGGGTTAATGCGCTTCAAAGCCGCCTCGACCTGCGGACTGATGCCCGGGCCCAGGCCTGCCACCGCGCAGCACTGTGTGAGCGAGATGGTCTTATCCTCATTCACACGGATAAAGTTGTTGATGATGCCCCGGTAGGCCTTGATACCCGCCTCGCGATATTTCGTGCCGAGATAGCCCCTACGATAGGCCTTCAGCAGGACGTAGGCAAACATGGAAGAACATGTACTTTCCAGATAGTTTCCTTCACGCCCCGGAGAATCCATGACCTGATACCACAGGCCGGTCTTCTTGTCCTGCCACTTTATGACAGCATCAAGATCCTTGCGCAGCAATTCAATCAGTTCGCCTCGGCGCGGATAGTCGGCCGGCACTGCGTCGAGCACTTCAATGAGTGCCATCGTGTACCACCCTTGGGCACGTCCCCAGCAGTGCTGCGAAAGACCGGTCTCCTTGTCGGCCCAGAACATGTTGCGGTTCTCGTCGTAAGCATGACGGTTCAAACCTGTCTTAGGGTCGAGCGTGCGGTTGTAGGTAATCGTAAGCTGGTCAACTGCGTCATCGTAAATGCGCGTCACGGCCTTGGAATTCTTCTCGGTGATGGGTGCCGTCAGACTGCGGAAAGGCAAACCCATGAAGATGCCGTCGAGCCACACCTGGTAAGCGTAGATGGCCTTGTGCCAGTAGACTTTGTCCTTGACGGTGCGCGGCTGGTCCTGTAGCTGCTTCATCAGGGTCTGCATGGCCAAGAAGTCCTTCTTCTCAGGCTGCTGCTGATACATACGGGTGACGAAATGGCCTGTACGGATATTGTCGAGATTATAATCAAGAAGGTTATAGCCGCGAATGTCGCCGCGCTCGTTGATCATCGTATCGGTGTAGAGCTTGCAGTAGTCCATAATCTTCTGATCGCCGTAACGCAGATAGGTATCGAGCATGCCTTCAAGCTCAATGCCCATGACATAGCTCCACTTAGGACGTTTCGAAAAGTCGAGCATGTAGCTCTGTGGGGTGCGCTGCATCTCCGAGTAGGTCATCCACTGCGAATAGTGCTTATATGGCTTTTCCTGCAAGACGAGCGAACCATTTATGAAGAGATTCTCGAAACGCACGTCGCGCACCTTTCCACTCTGGTAGTTACCTTGCTCCACGCCATTGAAGCGGCAATTCCTGACGTTGATGTCGTAGACGTAGGTATCCTCGTTCAGTCCGATGATCTGCACGCCGTACTTTGAGTGCTGGCAGGTTACGTTCTCCACGTTCACGTTGCGCACCGTAGGATAGTTGCCACGGCAGCACACCTCATTGTGCTCGTAGTCCAGATTGATCTTCACCACCGACTCGCCACACTGGCCCACCTGGATGTCCCTAACGTTGATATTTTCAATTACGCCGCCACGACACGAATTGGTCTTGATGCGGAGAACGCGGTCCAGATTGGGAGAATCCATCACGCAGTCGTGAGCAAAAACGTTTCTGCAACCGCCACTGATTTCAGAACCAATGACCACGCCGCCGTGGCCGTTCTTCATCTCGCAGTTACGGATGATGATGTTCTGCGAAGGCATGCCACGCTCGCGGCCGTCACGGTTGCGGCCGCTCTTGATGGCGATGCAATCGTCGCCGGTGTTGAAAAAACAATTCTCAATGAGCACACGATCGCACGACTCCGGGTCGCAACCGTCACCGTTAGGACCATCATTATTAATATGCACGCCACGCACGACAATATCTGTGGAACGATAGGGATGAATGACCCAAAATGGGGAGTCGAGCAGGGTAATGTCCTCAACAAGTACACGTTGGCAATCCACGAAATTGATTAACTGAGGGCGCAAGCCGTCCTTTGCCGTAAAGGTACGCTGAGCAGTGGGCTGCCCCTTGTCATCACGCATGGGCACGCCATCCTCGCCATTCTGCAGCAAGCGCGGACGAGCTTCGAGCTTCTGGCTCGTCATTCCTTCCCGCCATCCGAACCTCGGAGCACCGCACCATGGCCACCAGGTGTCGCGCGAACCGCCTCCGTCAACCGTTCCTTTACCCGTAATAGCCACATCTTCAGCCTTATAGGCGTAGATGCATGGAGAAAGGTTGTAACACTCCAAGCCTTCCCACGATGTCTCGACAACGGGATAAAGTTCGGGCTGAAAGACAAAAGACAGCACCGCACCCTCGTTGAGCACCAGATTTACTCGGCTCTTCAGCGTGATGGCTCCCGTTAGGTACTTGCCGGCAGGAACGACCACACGCCCCCCACCCTTCTTCGAGCATTTGTCAATGGCTTTCTGAATGGCTTTTTGGTTCACGGCAGCCGTAGCCTCGGGTTTTGCCCCGAACTTGGAGATGAGATACTCCTTATCCGATAATTGCACCGGCTGGATACTCTTCTCAATCTGTCTGTACATGGCATCATCCCACTCTCTGGCCTCTGCCAAAGCCGGGACAAGCAGGCACAACAATAGTAACCTGAATACTTGTTTCATTTAGTCGATTAGTTTATAGCTATAAAAATTGTGCTGCAAAGGTACAAAGAATAATCTATACGACCAAATGATTCCGGCTTTTTCTCTTTTCGAAACTATTTCGACAAGGCATCGAATAAGCGGTCGATAGCACGATCGGCATTGCCCTCCTCGCTAAGCAGGGTGACGAACTTGGAACCGATGATGGCTCCGGCGGCATTCTGCTGAGCACTCTCGAGCGTCTGCTTGTTGGAGATGCCGAAGCCTATCATGCGCGGATTGCGCAACTGCATGGCATTGATGCGTCGGAAGTACTCCTGCTTCTGCTCGTCAAAGCTTTTCTGGGCACCTGTGATGGCAGCACTGGAGACCATATAGACAAAGCCGTCGGTATGGTCATCGATGAAGCGGATGCGCTCTTCACTGGTCTCTGGCGTGATGAGCATGACAACGCGCAGATCGTAACGGTCGGCCACTGGCTTCACATCTTCCATATAGTCTTTGAAGGGCAGGTCGGGAATAATCATGCCACTGACACCGCTGGCCACACACTGCTGACAGAAGCGTTCTATGCCCATCTGCATGATGGGATTCAGATATCCCATCAGAACAAGGGGAATACTTACTTCGTCCTTGATGGCTGCCAGCTGGTCGAATAGTATTTGCAGTGTCATGCCATTCTTCAGGGCGGTAGTGGCGGCATCCTGAATGACGGGGCCATCGGCCATGGGGTCGCTGAAGGGGATGCCTACCTCAATCATATCAATACCTCTACGTTCAAGCGTTCGGATAACGTCGGCGGTTCCTTCGAGTGTAGGGGCTCCGGCACAGAAGTAGAGCGAGAGAAGCTTTCGGTCGCCACACTCTGCAAATAACTGGTTGATCTTGTTCATATTATTGTTGTTTTTTAATGAGACTGATAGGTCTTATAGGTTATAAAGAAACTGGGAGAGAACGACTATGTCCTTGATGCCCGGTGACTTTTCAAAACGAGAGTTCAGGTCAATACCAAGACACTTGGGGTGATGAAAAGCGTGTATGCGTTCTGCATCGTCAGGACCTATGCCGCCACTGAGCAGGAAAGGCACATCGCCATCGTAGGCTTCAAGGACGCGCCAGTCGAACTGTTCACCACTGCCTCCCACTGTCTTGCACTTCGTGTCGAAGACAAAGGCATCTACATAGTCCGCATAAAGCCTGAAGGCAGCGACTGAGTCACGACCGACCACACTAACTGCTTTCCATATCTGCACCTCGGGCAGTGCATGCCGCAACTCTCGGATGAGTGCAGTGGTCTCATGGCCATGCAATTGTACGACATCAAGTCCGAAACTGGCCACACGGGCTATCACTTCCTGTGCCGTAGGATTGACAAAGACACCCACTTTCCGGGGCAAAAAGCAGGGTGTTGAGCCACAGGCATCGGGAATCACTCCGGAAGGAGTCGTGCCGGCATAGCGGGGCGACTTGTCCCAAAATATCAATCCGATGTAATCTACACCGAGTGCTGCAACTTCACGAATGTTGTCTGCCTGACGTAAGCCACACACTTTAACAATCATATCTTCTCAATGAATTGTTTCAATGTCAACCCCGGATCGGCTTCACGCATGAACGTCTCGCCAATGAGAAAGCCGTGAAAACCTGCTTGGCGCAGTTCACGGATGGTTTCCGGGTGTGAAATACCACTCTCGCTCACCTTCACCGCGTCCTTCGGCAACAGCTCAGCCATACGGAAGGAGTTGTCAACATCGGTAACAAAAGATCCGAGATTGCGATTGTTGATTCCACACATATCAGGTTCTAAATCAGCATATTCCAGTTCTTCTTTTGAGTGCATCTCAAGTAGCACTTCAAGCCCCAAAGCATGGGCTTTTGATATGAATTGTGCACACTCCTGCTTCGTAAGACAGGCTGCAATGAGCAATACGGCTGAGGCACCGCAAAGGCACGCCTCGTAGAGCTGGAATTCATCGACAATAAAATTCTTATAAAGCACGGGCAGCGTGACACCCGACTGGCGAGCCATACGGATATAATCATCATGACCACCGAAAAAGTACTTGTCAGTAAGTATACTCAAGGCTGCTGCACCGTTCTGCTGATAGCTAAGAGGAATGACGTCTGCCCTACCCTCTTCCTTAATCCATCCCTTGGAAGGTGAACGGCGCTTGAACTCGGCAATGATGCCAGAGGGACTGCAAAGTAGCGCCTGGCGCATTGAGGGCTTCGGAGCGGTCATCGTCGCCAGCTCCAAACGCTTATGGGCAATAATTTCATGCAGAATATCTGTCATAGGAATATCTTTTTTTTGATTCTATGGAGACCTACAAGTCCTACGAATTCAGTTCCACGAATTTCCGGAAGGTCTTCCAGGCCCGACCGCTGTCAATGCTCTCACGGGCTATAGCTATGCATTCCTCGATGCTCTTCTGTCCACGCTCCAGCACCTGAATGCCGAAGGCTGCGTTGGCCAATACAATGTTCTTCTGGGCAGGCAAAGCCCGGTTCTCAAGCACTGCGTCGAAGATGCCCTTTGCTTCCTGTTCCGTGGCACCGGCAACCAACTCTTCAGGCAATGCCTTCTGAAAACCGAGATCGGCGGGACTGAAGATGCGCTCGTATTGACCAGTCGTAACCTTGAAGTCGCCTGTGAGCGAGATCTCGTCATAGCCGTCAATGCTGTTCACTATGCCGTAGTCAATGCCAAGACGCTGGTAGACGGCATGATACAGACGCATCTGGTCAAGGTTGGCCACGCCGAGCAACTGGCAGCTGGGCTGCGATGGATTGACCAACGGACCAAGCAAGTTGAAAATGGTGGGGAACGGAAGGGCTTTGCGTATGGGACCTACATACTTCATGGCCTTGGCGAAGAGCTGGGCGTGCAGATAGACAATACCCACTTCGTTGATGCAGCGGTTCAGTTTGTCGAGATCGTCGGTAAACTTCACTCCGTGTTGGGCAATGACATTCGAGGCACCACTCGTCGATGTGGCTGCATAGTTGCCATGTTTGGCCACCTTATAGCCGGCACCGGCAATGACGAAACAAGAGGTGGTCGAAATGTTGAAGGTGTTCTTTCGGTCGCCGCCAGTGCCGACAACGTCAATGTATCGGTCACAGTCCAGAGGCACGGGCACACCAGTTTCAAGAATACCGTCACGGAAACCGAGCAATTCGTCGACGGTGACGCCACGCATCTGAAGGGCGGTGAGCAGAGCGGTTATCTGCTCTGTAGGATACTCGCTGTGGGTGATGCCCACCAGAATGTTCTTCATCTCCTCACGGGAGAGCTCCTCATGGTTCAGGAGCTTTGCCAAAATTTCTTTCATATCTGTATTTCGTTATTATTTAATGGTTATTGGGGGCTTTGTAGTCAATGACTTGGACTTATTGGGCTGACGAGGCATTCAACCAGTTGCCTATCATGGTGCGACCGTCAGGGGTGAGTACGCTCTCAGGGTGGAACTGGATGCCGCGTATGTCATAGTCACGGTGGCGAAGTGCCATAATCTGCCCCTGCTCACTCTCAGCAGTAATCTCAAGACAGTCAGGAAATCCTTCCTTTGACACCACCCAAGAGTGATAACGCCCCACGGTGATTGTAGCAGGCAATCCGGCAAACAACGGATCGTCAGCGACTATTCTGCACGGTGTAGCTACCCCATGGAACACATCGCTCAAGTTCTCCAGCCTGGCACCGAAGGCCTCGCCTATAGCCTGATGTCCCAGACAGACGCCAAGCATTGGCTTGCGCCCCGCATAGGTACGGATAACGTCGAGCAACAGACCTGCCTCTGAGGGAATGCCAGGACCAGGACTGAGAATTATCTTGTCGAACGACTCTAACTGTGGCAGTTCGAACTGATCGTTGCGCAACACGGTGACTTCTGCACCGAGTTCCTTCACGAGGTGACTCAGATTATAGGTGAATGAGTCGTAGTTATCGATGATGACTATTTTCATAATGTTTCTGCTTTTTGAATGGCTTTCCTTAATGCCCCTAATTTGTTGTTCACTTCCTGCAACTCATATTCCTCATCGCTCTTGGCCACGATGCCGCCACCTGCCTGGAACCAAAGTTCACCATTGCGCGAGACGAAGGTACGAATGGTGATGGCCTGGTTGAGCGATCCATCAAGACCGATGAAGCCGATGCAGCCGCCATAGGCACCGCGGTTGTGAGGCTCGTATTCCGAGATGAGCTGCATGGCACGCACCTTTGGAGCTCCACTCAGCGTTCCTGCCGGGAAGGTATCGATAAAGGCTTTAACAGGATCGGCACGTTCGTCAAGTTCACCCGATACCCTTGACACCAAATGAATAACGTGCGAGTAGTACTGCAAGTCCTTGTAGAAGTCTACTTTCACGTGGTGGCAATTGCGCGAAAGGTCGTTGCGAGCCAAGTCGACGAGCATGACATGTTCGGCATTCTCTTTCGGGTCGTTACGCAGATATTCTGCTCCGCGACGGTCGGCTTCGGCATCGCCAGTACGCTTCGTAGTCCCGGCAATGGGGTCGATGTAGGCAACCCTCCCCTCAATCCGACAGTGAGTCTCGGGCGACGACCCAAAGATACGGAAGCCACCGAAGTCGAAATAAAACAAATAGGGAGAAGGGTTGATGCTGCGCAAGGCTCGATACAGTTTGAAGTCATCGCCCTCGTACTTCTGAATGAAGCGGCGCGACAAAACAATCTGGAACACGTCGCCACGCAGGCAGTGCTGAATGCCACGACGAATGTTGGCCTTATGCTCTTCGTCGGTAAGCGTAGAACAGACGTCGCCCACGGGATGGAATTCGTAAGGCTGCACATTGTTCTTGTTCATGGCACGAAACACTTCATCCAGCTCGCCCTCATCGCCCAGAGTCACCACCTTCAGCGTATTGTTGAAATGATCGAAGACGATGACCACCTTATATAATATATATAGTACGTCGGGAGCATCGTTGCGTTCCTGGATTTCGTCTTTCACGGCTATATGCTCGAAATAACGTACTGCATTGAATGATGTGTAGCCATAGAGGCCACAGACAGAAGCGTCTTCGCCACTGATTTTGATATGGTCAATCAGTGTGTGGATGGCCTCACTCACGCCGAAACGATCATCAATCTCGTGTATCTCCTTGCTCCCATCGGGAAAGGTAATGGTAGCAACACCGTGACCTACGGCCACGCTGGCCATGGGATGAAGGCCGATGAACGACCGTGAGTTGCTCTGTGCATGGTAGTCGCTACTCTCCATCAGAGCACTCTGAGGATAGATGTCGCGCAGACGCATATAGACAGCCACTGGGGTGTAAAGGTCAGCAAGAATGCTACGCGTAGCGGTTTGATATTCAAAAGTTTTCATACTATAGACAATTAGCTATCAATTAAAAATCGCCATATTCTCCTGCCATCTCCTTGTGCGAAAGATAGGTCTCCACATCTTTATCGCCACGACCGCTCACGGTAAGCACAACCACGTCATCGGGACGGAAAGTCATCTTCGACAGGGCGGCTATGGCGTGGGCACTCTCCAAGGCAGGAATAATGCCTTCCATACGGGTGAGTTCATAGGCGGCACGCACTGCCTCGTCGTCGTTGATGGAGTAGACGGTGGCTCGGTGCTGAGATGCCAGGTTGGCATGCATAGGACCGATGCCTGGATAGTCGAGACCGGCCGAAATGGACTCTGCTTCGATAATCTGACCATCGGGTGTCTGCATGACCAGTGTCTTCGAGCCATGCAAGATGCCCATCCGCCCGGCATGAATCGTAGCAGCGGTATGCCCCGTTTCAGCTCCCTGTCCGCCAGCCTCAGCCAGCACTATCTTCACCCTCTCGTCATCAATATAGTGATAAATGGTGCCTGCCGCATTGCTTCCACCACCCACACAGGCCATCAAGTAGTCGGGATAGTCACGGCCAATCTTCTCCTGTAGCTGTTGCTTTATCTCCTTAGAGATGATGCTTTGCAGACGGGCCACCATATCCGGGTAAGGATGCGGGCCAACCGTCGAACCGATGATATAGAACGTGTCTGCAGGATGGCAACACCAGTCGCGGATAGCCTCGTTGGTGGCATCTTTCAATGTCCAGTTGCCCGTCTTTACCGGTCGCACCTCGGCACCAAGCATCTTCATGCGCTCAACATTCACGTGCTGACGCTCTACGTCGAGTGCTCCTTGATAGACTACACAGGGCATGTCCATCAGTGCACAGACCGTAGCGGTGGCCACGCCATGCTGACCGGCACCCGTTTCGGCGATGATGCGTTTCTTGCCCATCTTCTTGGCCAGCAGAATCTGTCCGATGGTGTTGTTGATCTTGTGGGCACCTGTATGGTTCAGGTCCTCGCGCTTCAGGTAGAGCTGGCAACCATACTTCTGGCTCATTCGGCGTGCCAGATAGAGCGGTGAGGGACGTCCCACATAGTCGCGCAACAGCGACATGTATTCTTCCTGAAACTCGCGGCTCTCCAGAATAGGCATATACTGCTCCTGCAGGTTCTTTACCGTGGCATAGAGAATCTCGGGTACGTAGGCACCGCCGAACTCTCCATAAAAACCTTTGTCATTGACTAAATAGCTCATATTATTCTTTTTCTTTTATCAATTGACGATTTTTCAATGTTTTCTTTTATCTAAAATGGCTCGCCGTAAGAACGACGAGCCATTTTTTGTTAGTTAATTGTGTTGGAAATAACACACGCGGCTTGCTTCTCACGACTATTCAAATCTTGAGTTGCGCCACCACCATGTATTGTTTTGTTGTTTCATATCTTCTATAAAAATTCTTTTCTGCGTGCAAAATTACGTATAAAAATCGAAACAAACAAACTTTTTCTGTATTTCTTTACTCTAAATCCCAAAATTTTATTATTTTTGCACCGTAACTGCATATAAATTCAAATACACTCCTTTATTACAAATCTATTGCTGTATACGGCAAGCCGAACACGTCGGCTATGGCCTTGAACACAATCTTCCCTTCTACAATGTTCAATCCCTTTCTCAGTGCCTCGTCATCACGGCATGCCTGTTGCCAACCCTTGTCGGCCAAAGCAAGAGCATATTTCAATGTGGCATTGGTCAGGGCGATGGTCGAAGTGTTAGGCACTGCACCGGGAATATTGGCCACACAATAATGAACGATGCCATCGACCTCGTAGACGGGGTCACTGTGAGTGGTGGGATGCGACGTTTCGAAACAACCACCCTGGTCAATGGCCACATCGACCAGCACGGATCCCGGCTCCATCAGCTTCAGCATGTCGCGAGTAATGAGATGCGGGGTCTTGTCACCAGGCACAAGAACAGAGCCAATGACAATATCGGTGGTAGGCAGTTCACAACGGATGTTATGCTCATTTGAGTATAGTGTACGCACGTTGGTAGGCAGTTCATTCTCTAACTGACGCAGACGAGGCAGCGAAATGTCAGTAATAGTTACTTGCGCACCCAGTCCGGCTGCCATGCGGGCAGCAGCTTCACCCACAATGCCACCGCCGAGCACCAGCACACGGGCAGGTCTCACACCTGGCACACCGCTGATGAGCTTGCCCTTTCCGCCTTTGGTCTTCTGCAGATAGTAGGCCCCGTTGAGCGTAGCCATGCGGCCAGCCACCTCGCTCATGGGAATGAGCAACGGCAGAGAACGGTCGGCCAACTGCACCGTCTCGTAAGCCAGGCACACTGCCCCACTGCGAAGCATGGCATCGGTCAGCTCTCGTTCACAGGCAAAGTGGAAATAGGTGAAAACCAGCTGTCCCTTCCGCACCAAAGGGTATTCAAACTCAATGGGTTCTTTCACCTTTACAATCATGTCGGCCTCTTGATAGACGAACTCCATGTTCTGAAGAATCTTGGCTCCGGCACGCACATAATCCTCATCGCTGAACCCACTGCCTTCACCGGCTGTGTGCTGCACCAACACTTCATGGCCGTGCTTCACCATCTCTGCAACACCCGCAGGGGTCATGCCCACACGGTTCTCGTTGTTCTTGATTTCTTTTGGAATACCGATTTTCATAACACAACAGATTAATGAGTTAAACATATTTCACGCCATAAAGATACGAAAAAAACAAATAGGTTGTATCTGTTTTTGGGAAAAAAATAAAGAAAAGCTGCTTTTTTCTCATTTTGTGCTTCAATGTTTGTTGTTATCCTCAATAAATGCTAACTTTGTAACTCATAATGAAGAAACTAATCCTCATCTTTTTGTGCCGGTTTTGAATGCCGTGCTGTCGCGTTCATTGCTCAAGGAAAAAAGCATCATGAAGAAAAAAAACTTAGAAAATGCGGCTATCTCAAAAATAATGCGTAATTTCGCAGCGCAAACAATTTATGCATTATGAATTATTAAATGCATTGAGATATTATATATATGGACAAGCACAACTTCGTAACCATCGCCGACTTGACCCGCGAGAAGATCCTCTACATGATCAAGCTGGCCGAAGAGTTCGAACGACACCCCAACCGCGAACTGCTCAAGGGCAAGGTTGTGGCCACGCTCTTCTTCGAACCCTCCACCCGAACCCGTCTTTCGTTTGAAACCGCAGCCAACCGTCTTGGTGCCCGAGTCATTGGCTTTGCCGACCCGAAGGTGACCAGCGGCACCAAGGGTGAAACCCTCAAGGACACCATCCTCATGGTGGCCAACTATGCCGATGTCATCGTCATGCGCCATTTCATCGAAGGTGCCGCCGTCTATGCCTCCGAGGTGTCGCCCGTGCCCATCGTCAATGCTGGCGACGGTGCCCATCAGCATCCCTCACAGTGTATGCTCGACCTCTACAGCATCTATAAGACCCAAGGCACACTCGAGAACCTGAACATCTATCTCGTGGGCGACCTGAAGTACGGACGCACCGTCCACTCCCTCATCATGGCCATGCGCCACTTCAACCCCACCTTCCACTTCGTGGCACCCAAGGAACTCGCCATGCCCAAGGAGTACAAGCTCTACTGCGATGATCATGGCATCAGATATCAGGAGCACACTGCCTTCAACGAGAAGGTCATCCAGGATGCCGACATTATCTACATGACGCGTGTGCAGAAAGAGCGTTTCAGCGACCTGATGGAGTATGAGCGGGTGAAGAATGTCTACATTCTTAACAACGACACCCTGCGTCTGGCCAAGCCCAACATGAAGATTCTGCATCCGCTGCCCCGTGTCAACGAGATTGCATACGAGGTTGACGACAACCCCCATGCCTACTACATCCAGCAGGCCGGCAACGGACTCTTTGCCCGCGAAGCCATCTTCTGCGACGTGCTCGGCATCACACTCGATCAAGTGAAGGCCGACAAGACTATCATTTAATTTACTATTTGACAGTTTTCGATTTACGATTAATTTGACGATTTACAATATACTATTTGCATGAACAAAAAAGAACGCCTCGTCGCCGCCATTGAGCAAGGCACCGTCATTGACCATATTCCCGCCGCCAAGACCTATCAGGTGGCCCAGTTGTTAGGGCTCTTCGACCTGACAACGCCCGTCACCATAGGCATCAACTACCCCTCTCAGAAGGTGGGCAACAAAGGCATTATCAAGGTCTCGGACAAGTTTTTCACCGACGACGAGATCTCCCGTCTCTCGGTCGTGGCCCCGAAAGTCATCCTGAACATCATCCGCGATTATGAGGTGGTAGAGAAGAAGACCGTGGAAACGCCCGACGAAATCCGCGGCATCGTGCGCTGCAACAACCCCAAATGCATCACCAACAACGAGCCCATGCCCACCCATTTCCACGTACACAACGGCATCCTCACCTGCCACTACTGCGAGAAAGAACAGGACATTAACAAGGTGGAACTGGTCTGAAATCAAACCACAAAAAAACGGAAATAATCATGAAGGAAATACCCATACTGCTGCTGACCGGCTACTTAGGCAGCGGCAAGACAACATTACTGAACAGAATACTTGGCAACCGACAAGGCTACAAGTTTGCCGTCGTGGTGAACGACATCGGCGAGGTGAACATCGATGCCGACCTGATTGAAAAGGGCGGCGTGGTGAACCAGCAGGACGACAGCCTCGTGGCTCTGCAAAACGGCTGCATCTGCTGCACACTGAAGATGGATCTCGTAAAACAGCTACAGGACATCATCCAGATGCAGCGTTTCGACTATATCGTGATTGAGGCCAGCGGCATCTGCGAGCCCGGCCCCATCGCCCAGACCATCTGTTCTATACCATCGATGGCCCCCGACATGGAGACGATGCCTCGACTGGATGCCATCGTGACCGTGGTCGACGCACTGCGCATGCGCGACGAGTTCGGCAGCGGTCTTAGTCTCACCCGCAAGAACATCGACGAGGAGGACATCGAGAACCTGGTCATCCAACAGATTGAGTTCTGCAACATCGTACTGCTGAACAAGGCGGCCGAGGTGAGTCCCGACGAGTTGGGACGTATACGCGAAATTATCCGCACCCTGCAGCCCAGGGCCGAAATCATCGACACAAACTACGGCGACGTGGATCTGGACAAGATTGTGGGCACTGGCATGTTCGACTTTGACGAAGTAGCCACCAGTGCCAGATGGATTCAGGAGATTGAGTCTCCCCTGACAGACGATGACGACGACGAGCACGAGCATCATCACGATGAGGAGGAGCACGAGCATCATCACGATGAGGAGGAGCACGAGCACCATCACCACCACCATCATCACCACCACGACGAGGGAGAGGCCGAGGAATATGGCATAGGCACCTACGTATACTATGCCCGCCGTCCGTTCTCCTTAGGACTGTTCGATGACTTCGTGGCCCGCAAATGGCCGAAGGGCATCATCCGTGCCAAGGGCATCTGCTGGTTCAAGGACGAACAGGACATCTGCTATGTGTTTGAACAGGCAGGCAAGCAGGTGAGCCTGCGCAATGCCGGGCAGTGGTACGCCACGATGCCACAAGACGAGCTGCAGCAGTTCATGATACAGAATCCCGGCCTGCGCCGTGACTGGGATGCCCAGTACGGCGACCGCATGCAGAAACTGGTGTTTATCGGCCAGAATTTAGACAAGGACCTGATTGCCCGTGAACTGGACTTTTGTCTTCAGTAACCGGTCAATCTCGTCGAACTGCCTCCCCAAATTTAGGTTCAGATAGATTCTATAGAGTGCTGGCGCCCACTTCTCCTTGTCGTCGGGTGCCAGTTCTCTGTAACGCTCCATATAGCCCTGCGCCTTCTGGAAGGCAACCTTGCGCAGTTTCTTGTCCTTCTTGGCATCCAGTCGCTCGGCCATGTTCAGATAGGCCACACCCGCATTGAAATAAGGCTCTGGCAAGGTGTCGCACTGCTGTATGAGGCGTTCACTGTACTGAATTGACTCAGACCAGCGGTCCATTCTGAGCAGGATGGTGCTTTTTGCGAAAAGATACAGCTGGTTGGAGTCGTTCGCAGCCAGAGCTTCGTCGGCTGTGGCCAGTGCCTTGTCGAGCAGCCCCACCCTACTGTATTCATCCATCAGCCTGGGGAAGTAATAATGGAAAGTGGGGAAGCGGTGAAAACCCTCCTCCAACGTCTTCAGATAGAGTTCGTCGTCGTTCAGCCATTTTCTGGCCTCGGCCATATACATCAGCGTGTTGGCAGCCTTGGCCGAGTCGCGCAGTGCCAGTTTGCGGTATCTTAACGTGAGCACGGGGTCGTGCTGCCTGTAGGCACAATAGGTGGCCCAGTAGCCTGCTTCCGGCATTCTTACATCGGTGGAGTCGTAGGCCCTTTCGGCAAACAATGGTTGCCTGCCGCAGTCAATATAGCTTTCAAAGAAAACGAAAGCCTTCTTGAAGTCGCCCTTCCGCATGAAGAAATTACCTGCATTGTACAGATTAGGGCGATAGGTGTTCAGCTGCTCGGCATTCTTCTGCCTGTATTCCGGCTCCACGCGTCCTTTCTTGTCGGGACGCACGTCAATGGAATCGAGTGTCTCGGCAATGGTGAACATGCGGCGAGTCAGCTCAAAGAAGGCGGCCGTGTCCTGCTTCTGTTTCAGGTAGAGTTTCTCGTTGGCCGTCTGATATTGTCTATGCACAGCCTCAAGCCACACGGCATAGACTTTCTTGTTATCCCTGCTTGCAGAATCCTTCTTCAGCAAATCGGTCATCAGCCGTTCTGCCTTGTCAAAGTCCTTACCACTCTTTATATAAGTCCGTGCCTGACTGAGCTCTTTCTTCTGAGCCCAAGTCAAGCACGGTGTTATCATAGTTAAGAGCAGCAAGAACTGAATTCTGATATTCAATCCTTTACTCTTCAAAGTTGCAAATCCTTCTAATTAGTCATTCATCTATCACTGCTTCAGCGAGGGGTCAATCGCCTCGAGCTCTGCCATCTTCTCCTTGTTCTGCAGAGAGTAGTAGATGCGGTAGAGGGGATACGCCCACTTCACCTTCAGCTGGTCACCGTCGAGTTCGCGTGCACGCTCCAGGAACTTCTGGGCCTCGGCCAGCACAGCCTTCACCTTTTCAGCATTTTCCTTGGTCAGGCCACCGGTCTTCTTGTCGGCCAGCTGGTCGTTCATGGCAATGGCCTTGGAGTTCAGGCAGACGCCGGCATTGAAGACGCACTGCACGAAATCGGGATCAATCTCAATAGACTTCTTATAGGACTCCACGGCAGCGTCCCACTCACTGTTGTTCATCTGCACCTCGCCCTTCAGTGCCCATGCCATCTTGTTCTCGGCATCAAGTGCAATCTCTTCCTCTGCCCAAGCCTTCAGGGCTTCCATATTGCCTGCGTGGGTATAGTAGTCCATCAGCAGATTGAAGTAGCGTTCCTGCTTCGGACTCTCCTTGTGCAGTTCCTTCAGCCAGTTCACGTAGGCCAAGGTGTCTTCCTTGGTCTTGCAGTTGTCCTTCTTCGAGAACAGCAGAATCTCGTTGGCACCTTCTGCCTGGTCAGGGCTCTCAGCTGCAATCTTAGCATACTTCTCGGCTCCGGCAAAATCCTTCTCCTGATAGGACAGGAAAGCTGCATAGTAGGCAATGTCATAGAAGAACTGATCCTTGGGGAAGTCCTTCACCTCGGCAAAGATGGGGGTGTCCTTCATGGCGACATACGACGACCAGGCCTTGAGGGCTTCCTTGGTCTGCTTGTGGCTGTAGAAGAACTGTCCGGCCTGTACCAGCGACACGCCATAGTTCTTGAACCTGTTCTGGGCAGCCGTGCGATATTTGAGCTTCACCTTGCCTTTCGCATCGGGCATCTGGTCGAACTCGTCGCATTTCAGAGCGGCGTCCCAAGCCTCTACGGCAGCGGTATACATGCCCAAGGTGTCGATTGGCTCGTTGCTATTCTTCACCTTGTTCTCCATCTCCTTGGTCTGAATGGCCGTGAACTTGCCATACTGTATTTCAACCATCTGGTTCCAGGCCTTAGCCTTGTCGGTGGTCTCGCTCGACGTCAGAGCAGGTTTCAGCACTTCTGCTGCCTTGTCGAAATCTCCTTTCGCAAAGAGGCTCTTAGCTTCTTTCACCAGGTTGTCCTGGGCAAAGGCGGTGGTGGCAGCTGCTGCCATCATGGCCATCATGAAAACTTTTTTCATACTTCTTATCGTTTTTGGTTAAACAGTTTTTACTCTTCACTATTGTCGTCGGGCTCGACGAAGTCTATCACTTCTGCGGGTCCGCTCTGTTCCTGAGCCTCTATCTCTCCACCGGCCTCGGCAATGATGTCCTCGTCCGATTCGGTCATGACCTTGCACACCGAAGCTATGGTATCGTTCTTCTTCGTGAGGTTAATCAGCCTGACGCCCTGGGTAGCACGCCCTGTGACGCGCACCTCGCTGACATTGAGGCGGATGAGAATGCCGCTCTTATTGATAATCATGAGGTCGTTCTCGTCGGTCACGATCTTGATGGCTACGAGACGGCCTGTCTTCTCCGTGATATTGAGCGTCTTCACGCCCTTAGCACCACGGGCAGTCTTTCTATAGTCCTCAACGTCCGAGCGCTTGCCGTAGCCATTCTCCGAAACCACCATCACGTGCTCAGTCTCAGCATCATTGACGCAGACCATGCCCACGACTTCGTCGTCGCCGCCATCGAGGCGCATGCCGATGACACCCGTCGAAACACGTCCCATGGTGCGCACCTCATTCTCGTCGAAGCGCACGGCGCGGCCATTGCGGTTGGCCAGGATCAGCTCGTTCTTTCCGTTGGTCAGACGCACGCTCACCACCTGGTCGCCTTCGTTGATGTTGATGGCAATGACACCGTTGGTGCGCGGACGGCTGTAGGCCTCCAGACAGGTCTTCTTCACCAGTCCCATCTTCGTAGCGAAGACCACGAAATGGTTCTCAAGGAACTCCTGGTCGTCGAACTTCTTGATGCGCAGCACGGCATTGATCTGGTCGTCGGGCTCAATGTTCAGCATGTTCTGCACGGCGCGGCCCTTCGAGTTCTTGTCGCCCTCGGGAATCTCATAGCACTTCTGCCAGTAGCAGCGGCCCTTTTGGGTGAAGAAGAGCAGTGTGTTGTGCATGGTGGCAGGATAGATATACTCGGTGAAGTCGTTGTCGCGATGGCGTGCAGCCTTGGCGCCAACGCCTCCGCGGCTCTGCTCGCGGAACTCCGAGAGCGGTGTGCGCTTGATGTAGCCCATGTGGCTGATGGTGATGACCACCGGATCGTCGGGATAGAAGTCTTCGGCATTGAACTCATGGTCGAAGGGTATGATTTCCGTCTTGCGCTCGTCGCCATACTTCTCCTTCACCTCCAACAAATCCTGCTTCATCACCTCCTTGCAGCGTTCGGGGTTGTTCAGGATTTCCTCCAGGTCGGCAATGAGCTTCTGCAGTTCGTCGTACTCCTGATGCAGCTGGTCCACGCGCAGTCCGGTCAACTGGCTGAGACGCATGTCGACGATAGCCTTCGACTGCAGCTCATCCAGGTCGAAGCGCTTCTCCAGGTTACGCTGGGCATCGCTCGGTGTTGCCGACTGGCGTATGATGTGCACCACCTCGTCAATGTTGTTCACGGCGATGATCAGACCTTCTAATATATGTGCGCGCTCGCGTGCCTTGCGCAGGTCGTACTGCGTGCGGCGAATGGTCACGTCGTGGCGGTGCTCAATGAAGTAGCGTATGCAATCCTTCAGGGTGAGCAGGCGCGGACGCAGGCGGACGCCGTCACCCGTACGTATGGGCACCAGCGCAATGTTATTGACTGAGAACGAGCTCTGTAGCGCCGTCATCTTAAACAACTTGTTCAGTATGACGTTGGCATTGGCATCGCGCTTCACATCGACCGCGATACGCATGCCCTGACGGCCCGACTCGTCGTTCACGTTGGAGATACCTTCAATTTTGTGTTGCGTGGCCAAGTCAGCTATATAGGCCACGAGATCGGCCTTGTTCACACCGTATGGTATCTCGTTGACCACGATCTTGTCGTGCGTCTCGCCGCTCTCAATCTCGGCCTTGGCACGCATCACAATGCGGCCGCGTCCGGTCTCGTAGGCATCGCGCACGCCTTGCAGGCCATAGATGTAGGCGCCTGTGGGGAAGTCCGGTCCGGGGATGTACTGCATCAGTCCCTCGGTGTCGATGTCGGGATTGTCAATGTAGGCACAGCAGCCGTCAATCACCTCGCCCAGGTTGTGGGTGGGAATATTCGTGGCCATACCCACGGCAATACCGTTGCCGCCGTTCACCAGCAGGTTAGGCACCTTCGTAGGCATCACGCTGGGTTCCAGCAGGGTGTTATCGAAGTTCGGGTCCATGTCGACCGTTTCCTTCTCCAGGTCGTCCATAATGTGCTCGCCCATCTTTGAGAGACGGCACTCGGTGTAACGCATGGCGGCAGGTGAGTCGCCGTCGACCGAGCCGAAGTTACCCTGCCCGTCAACCAGCATGTAGCGCATGTTCCATTCCTGCCCCATACGCACCAGGGCACCATATACTGATGAGTCGCCATGGGGATGATACTTACCAAGCACCTCACCCACGACGCGGGCACACTTCTTATGCGGCTTGTCGCTTGTATTTCCAATGCCCATCATGCCGTACAATATGCGGCGATGCACTGGCTTGAATCCGTCACGCACATCAGGGAGGGCACGAGCCACAATCACCGACATCGAATAGTCGATGTACGAGGACTTCATCTCCTCCTCAATGTTAATCTTCAAAATTCTGTCGTTGTCAAACGTCTGATCCACTGTTCTATTTTAATTATTAAACTATTTCACAATGAGCCGATTTCGCATTTAAGGCCATTTACAAGCCCACTGTTGCGTTTTGCCCTTTTTCTTTCGGCCTACAAAAGTACTATTTTTTTTGCGTCCCACAAAACATTTAAGCAATTTTAAGCGGCTTCTACAGAAGATGC
>Ga0247611_10001540_pt1 | contig 40622 bp, 49 predicted proteins | sample 177DNAGHGhighgp2_FD_192422 | JGI IMG/M metagenome (GOLD analysis project Ga0247611, IMG submission 192422) | Sheep rumen microbial communities from Palmerston North, Manawatu-Wanganui, New Zealand - 1770 DNA GHGhigh gp2 | ecosystem: Host-associated > Mammals > Digestive system > Stomach > Rumen... | reverse complement strand
TATTTTTTTTTTAAAGTTTATTGTTCCATCAGAGTTTACGTTACTTATTATTCCATCTGGTGTTAATAGTTCGTTTGTTTCCGCGTCATAAACATAGTATTTTATATATTTTAATAGTCTGCTTGAGTTATCATAGTTTGCTCTCATTTTATATCCTACTATTGTTTCTGCATTAAGGTCATCTCTTCCATTACTTATGTTAGAATTTCTTATTGCATTTACGTCTATACAGTCATCTACATTTTGTGGAAGATTTGGAACTACTCCATTTGCTTGTAAAGAAATAATATTGTTATTTATATCTATTGGGTTTTGGTATCTTGTGTAATCATATCCATTTGTTATTTCAATTGTATAATTTCCACTTTTTAAATCGCTACTTTTTAATCCAAAGAATTCAGGTGTGATTTCGAATGTTGTATCGTAGTATGATTTTTTTAAGTTGCTTGAATATGGTTGTATATCTGTATCTATTTTTTTAACTGTTTTTACTAATGGAGCTGATGTGTCTCCTCCTGCATATAGATTAAATGTTAATCCTGTCAAAGTTGTTGCTTCTAATTCATCATTTTCGTCTATTGAGTCTAGTGTTGCATTTATTTTAAATGTTTTATTAACATCTAACATTTTACTCATTGTGGCTTTTAATGGTCTTGTATTTGGTGTATTTACTACTGCTGTTCCTATTAGACAATATGTCGGACCGTTACCATCTTGTAGGTCTATTGTTCCGTATACTGATATTGTATATGTTTCTCCTGACCTTAGATTGTTTTTGTCAAATGGTATTATTAAGTTTCCATAATATTCGAAAGATTCTGTTATTCCAATTGAATTTTTGTATACTACTGTCATTACGTTTGTACTGTCTAGTGATAGGGTTCTTCCTGGATCATCTATTAGTATTTTTCCTTCAATTCTTTCAAATGTAATATTTGTTTCTTCAAATGATACACTTGGATATTCTACACCATCTAATTTGAATGTATTACTATATTCTGTTTCGTATTCTATTATTTTTTCATTGTCATTAAATTCGCATACTACTTTGAATACATATGGTGTTCCTCTATATAGTGTTTTTTCATCTACTTTTAAATCTATTGATGTCAATTTTGATTTTTCTATTGTTGCGACAGGTTCTGCTACGTTGTCTTGTGTAATTTGTGTTGCGTCGTATATTTCATATCTGTATGATTCTATACCATTGTCTGGATCTTTTAGATTTCCTAGTGAAAGTGTAAACATTGATTCTTTTTTGTTTATTGAGTATATTGTTCCGTTTATAGTAGGTCTTTGCTTTAATGTTTTATATTGATATGTTTGATTGTAATTTGCGCTCATTATTAATCCTTCGTATACAAAGTTTGAAAGTGTTATTTTATAATCAGTATTAGGATTAAGTTCTTCAAATATAGCATTATATTTGTTGTCTGTTATCATTGTTGAATCAATATCTTGTGTTTTTATAACGTTATCTGACCCATCTGTTAGTGTTACTTTAAAGCTTTGAATATTTGAATATTCTGATATTTTTACATTTAATGAAAGTGTGTCAGTTGTAAAATAATCTTTTTCAACATCTATTCCTAAGCTTTCTGTTCTAAATATTTTATTTATAAAGTCATTCTTATATTCTATTTCATCTTTTTTGTATATAGCTTGTGATATAAGTGTATAGTTTGTATCTGGCTTAAGGTTGTCCACCGATATTGGTATATTGTATATTCCATTTGGTGTTGTTGTCATATATACTACTTTGCCTGTATTATTTTCTATTATTTTTGTTGTTGTGTCTCCTGTTAATAATCCGTCATTATCTGTTATTTGGATTTGTGCATCTATTATGTTTGTTGTTGTTTTTAAATCTGTCACTGAGAATACTGGTAATTCTATATTTTTTGGTGTTTCTTCTTCTGTAGTTGTTGTTCCATTTATATTTCCATTAGATATTGTTGTGTTTGGATTATTCCCTGTTGTTCCTTCTTCTATTTTTCCGTAGTCTATATTTATTTCTTGTTCTTCATTTTCTTGGTTTTCTTGTTCTTCTTCTGTTTCTTCATTTTCTATTTCTGGCAATTCTGTTAATTCTATATTATCATCAGAGTTAATTACCATTTGTGAGAATTCCAATTTTCTTTCTTCATTTAAAAATACTGATTTTTGGTTTAAATCTATTGTTATATTATTTATTTTTATATTTGTATTAGATGCGATTGTTTGGTATGTTTTTTCTTGATTTTCAATTCTTATTACATTTTCGTCTATATATGTTATTTCATAGTATCCATTTAATTTTTCTTCTCTATCATCATCTAATTTTAATGTCATATCATTTGATACTATCATGTATTTGTTGTCTGATATTTTCATTATAAAGTTTGATAGTTCAAGTTGTTTATTTAAATTTTTTATTATGTATTTACCATTTGCATATTCTAGTTCTATTTGTTTTGTCATGTTGTAATATGGAATTATTGGTGCATTTATTTCTTCTAGATTTAAAATTACGCTTTTATCAAGCGCTCCAATTGAACCGTCTGTATAGTGAATAAAGTTTTTATTTTCAACTTTTATTTTTGAATCATTTACATCTTCAAAAGTCACTTGGTCTGCATAGTTTTCTTTATATTTTGTATCTGCATCAAAATAGTATTTTGTAGAATAGTTTTCTGTGTCTTTTGTTATTATATATCCAGTTTTATTAAATTTATTATATGATTCTTTATTTTCTTTATAACCGTATATTATTGTAACTAATGTTATTGTGACTATCATTGCTGCTATTATCATTATTTTTTTTATCATTTAATCACCTATTCTTTATTATTCTATATAATAGGATATCATGTTTTGACGTTTTTTTCAATGGCTTATATGTTTTTTTGCAATTTATATTTGTTTTTTTTATTATTTTTTTAACTGTAAAGTAGAAAAAAAGATAATTATACAATTATCTTTTGATTTTGTTACTTTTTATTCTTCGTATTTGTAAAATCCTTCTCCTGTTGATTTACCTAATTTTCCTTCTTCTATGTATTTGTTTACAATATTAAGCATGTTTCTATAGTTATATGGAAGCATCATTTTCTTTAATAAAGGATTAATTAGTGTTGGAACTTTTTGATATTGTTCTACTATGTTTTTTACTGTTTCTAGTCCTACAGTATCCATTATTTTAAATGGCCCTTTTGGGGCTTTTGTCCCTAATGTCCAAGCTTTATCTATACTCTCTGGATCTGATATTCCATTTGCGTATAAGTCTAATGCGCTTAGTAGGAATGGTACTAACATTGAGTTTAGCAAATATCCTGATTTTTCTTTTTCTATTGGTAGTGGTATCATTCTTATTGCGCTAGCAAATTCTATTATTTCATTAAAGTATTTTTTTTCTGTTTTATCGTGCCCCATTACTTCTACAATATTATTTTTCCATATTGAGTTTGCGAAGTGCATTGACAAGAATTTATTTGGTCTTTTTGTATAATTGGCAAGTTTTGATGGTAATAGCGTTGATGAGTTTGTTACTAACACTGTTTTTTCTGGTAATAGATTTGAAATTTGTTCATATAAGTTTCTTTTAATTTCTAAATTTTCTGTTATAGATTCTATTACTAAATCGGCGTTTTCTAGTGCTTTTTTTTGATCTATTTCTATTTTTATAACTTCTAATGCATTTGTTGCTTGTTCTATTGCTTTTTCTCTATTAAAGTTTTTAGGATCTCCTAGTCCCATAGCCCAGTCATGTTTTGGTGTCATTTCTGTTAGTGTTTCTATGTATGTTTTTTTTAGTTTTTCTAATGAGTTTATTATTTTTTGTTTATTATCTTCTTTTCTAATTAGTATTGTTGTGGAAAATCCATTATATGCACATTGATATGCGATTTGGGAACCCAATACTCCTCCACCTATTATTACTATTTTTTTATATTCCATTTTTTTCCTCCTTAATGTGCGCTGTTATTATTGTGTAGCTATATTTGTTTATTGTTATTATTATGTTGTCTATTTTACAATAATAGTTTTTTCCTTTTTCAGTTATTGTTGTGTTTTTTTCTTGTATTTTGTTTTTGCAGTATTCTACTACATTATTAGTATTAAGTTTTAGATTGTTTTTTATTCTCTCTATTCCTAATTTTGTAGTGTGAATTTTATCTATGTTTTTTAATAACACTTATGACCACCTATGTTAATTATACATTAGTTGTTGTTTTTTATTAGGTATTTTTTGTTTTTTTATTGTTTTTTTACATTTTTATACATTTTTTTGTATTTAAAACATTCTTTTTCGTGCGAATTTATTAGTCCTATTGCTTGTAGGTATGAGTATATTATTGTTGATCCTACAAATCTCATTCCTCTTTTATATAGATCTTTTGATATTTTATCTGATATTTCATTTGTTGTTTTATTTAGTTCTATTATTGGCTCTTTTATATATTGATTTAGATAGTTATAGAAACTTCCATATTCATTTAAAATTTCTTTATATATTTTTGAATTGTTTATTGTTGCTTTTATTTTTAATTTATTTCTTATTATATTTTTATTGTTTAATAATTCATTTATTTTAGATTCATCATATTTTATTATTTTTTCTATTTCAAAGTTATCTAATGCTTTTCTAAAGGATTCTCTTTTATTTAGTATGCATTCCCATGATAGTCCTGCTTGAAATGATTCTAGTATTAGCATTTCATATAAATATTTATCATCTGTATTTAATTCTCCCCATTCTTCATCATGATATTTAATATATGTTTTATTCTTTTCATTACACCATTTGCATCGCATATCAGTCACCTTTTTTATTATAACAGAAAAACTAAGTATTTCTATATTCTTTACTTAGTTTTATTGACGTTTTCTATATTATTACTTTCTGTTAATTCTTTTTTTAATTCTTTTAGTTCTTGTATTTGTTCTTGTGTGGTTTTTTCGTTTATTTCCTTTGATTTAGTGTTTTCTATTGAGTTGTTTTTTTGTTCTTGTTCTTCATTTATTAGTTTTTTTTCTGTTAATTCAAATGTTATCTTATACATTTGATATTTTTTATTTATTTCTTTTTTATTTCCTATTAGTAGTTTTTCAAATAGTAATCTTTTTTTCTTATTATATGGGATTTTTTCAAGGTTTTTAACATATCCGTTTGTTTCTAAATCTTTTAATAGTTTATATGTAAGAATATGACTATCAGTTGTATATTTTATTATTTCATTTTTTTTATTTGTTATTGGTAGTTGTTGAAACATGTTTTTTGCTTCTTCTATAAAAATTTTCTTTTTGTCCTTTGTTTTAATTAGTTTAATCATTTTTATTGGTGGCGCTAAAGTATTTTGGTTTATATGGCCATCTTCTGAAACAGAGAATATTGAATCTTTTACTATATTTCGGTTCATTAAATTAAGTATTTTGGAGCACGTTATTAATAGAAATGGAAATCCTATAAAGAAGAGTGCTATATTACAACTTGTTAATATTTTTATTGTTATAAGTGTACTTATTACGTTTTCTAATATTTTTGCTATTTTTTTCATATAACCACCTATTAATTTATATAATATTTTGAAAAAAAATGCAAGTGGTGCATTTTTATATGTTTTTAAATTTATTCTTTTTTCTTATGATTGTTTGTAAAACAAATATTTTATAATTCTTATTTATAATTGACACATAATTAATTATTTGATAATATTATATCAGTGAGTGAGTAGTTCGCTGAGATACTGGAGGGTGCGAGTAATTCAAACCAGCAGGCATTGACCTGTGGGATCCTTTAGTCAGGGGAAAGCTCACTTTTTTTATGTATTTTTTCAGAGTAAAAAAAATAGTGAATTTTTTCCTTTTGAAATATAATTCTTTAAAGTATATTAATTCACTAGTAATAATCTAAAGTAATTTAATTTTGTCATCTTAAATAATTGTGTTTATATTTTTTATGAAACAAAAAAACTAAGTATTTCTACTTAGTAATTTCTTAAATGGGGCAGTTTTTAATCATCTTACGACCTATTCTCTTGGTTATAATTATATAGGATAAATTTTTAAAATGCAATTGATTTTATTATTATTTTGTGATATTATGTATTTAGCAAGAAATATTGCATATAAATAAAAAGAGGAACATTCAACCTAGTAAGTGAATGTCATCCTCCTAAAATTAGTTGGTGACACTCAAGTTTGAGTGTCTATTTTTTTATTGCTAATACCAATAAGGTAGATAGTAGCAAAATGATAGAGATGTATCTTAGAACTTTTATAGTAAAAGTTTTAGTTTTCATCGATATCTACCTCCCTTCTATTAAGAAGTGGAGAATGACACTCACGTTAAATGTTCCTGTAGTAATTATAGCAAGTATTTGTATATAAATGCAACGTTTTTATATTAATTTCTTGTTATTTTTTCTTCCTAGTACCCAATCAATAGAACAATTGCTTAATTTACATATTTCTATTAGAAATGGACTTAATATTAAATATTTACTATTTTCATAATTACTAATTGCTGATGATGTGGTATTTAATTTTACGGCTAAATCTCTCATTGTCATTTTGAGTTCTTTTCTTATTTGTTTTAATCTTTGTGATACTATGTTAATATCTATTTCTTTATTTGTTTTTATATTGATTCTTGTATCTGTTAATCCTACTATATAATCTATATTAACTGAAAATAATTCAGCAAGTTGATATAATCTTTTTGTTGGTATTGTTAATTTATTATTTTCCCATTCTGAATATACAGAATTTACAACACCTAAGTATTCAGCAACATCTTTTTTTAATAAGTTATTTTCATCTCTTAATTCTTCTAGTTTTTGGTTCATATATACACCATCCTAGAAAAATTATCTTATTAATTTCTGTTATATTTAAAATTGTTCAGTACATTTGAGCAAAATATGTTATAATGTTTTTAATATGAAGGTGAGGTGAGTTAAATATGAAAAAATTTTGTTTAATGTTTTTAATTGCTTTATTATGTATGACAGGTTGTAGTTTATCAAATAAAGAAACTGAAAATAATTCTGGAAGTAATACTCAAAATACTAATCAATCGTCTTCTACTTCAAAAACTGATGATAGTTTTTTAGAATTATATGGTGCTAAATTTTATTATCCTAGTTCATTTGAAGGACGTAATATAAGTGGGTTAACAGGAATGAAAGTGTTTTCGGGTAAATTGAACTCTAATGATGCTATTTACTGGTTTGTTGTCCCAGATGTTTTTTATGATTCTGATTTTTCTGTATATGATACTCCAGATATACTTTATAATTATGTCAAAAAAATTGTGGATAGTAGATTTGCTACATATGATTCAAAATATTCTATTAGTGTTAGTAATGAATCAAATTTAATAGTTAAGGATAAATCTTTCATAAAAAGAGTGGGGATAATACATACTGAGTCAGATAAACAAACATCAGATTTGAATTATATTGCATATTATGGTATTTTGGATTATCCATCATATGACTACTATAATGTTCCTACTGTATGGATGGTATTTTCAAATTCATCCGAGCAAACTACTTTAAATGATATGGAGATAATTGCAGATAAGACAGCAAGTCTGCTTTCTTGGGATTAATTATTAATTTGTAATTGAGGTGAGATAAATATGAAAAAAATTTGTTTGATGCTATTTATTACATTATTTTTTGCTGTTGGATGTAGTAAAAAGATTCTTTCTAGTAAAAATAATTCTATTACAATTATTGATGGAGTCGATGGTATAACTGTTGGGGATGAAATTGCTATGGGAACTGAACATTTTTACGTAATTTCTAGTGATTCTGAAAAAACAACATTATTAGCAAAATATAATTTATTGATTGGATATGATTGTGATGGAAGTTCAATGAAAGCTTGTAAGATGATAGATACTTCGACAGAAGGCTATGGATTGCAAAATGAAACAGCACTTGGATTTCTTCCTGACACAAATAAAAGAAAAGGCGTTATACAATTTTCTTCTTCAAATTATTGGTATGACAATGATAATCATAAATTAAAAGATGAATATGGTAGTCAAATACCTGCTTATGTTTTAGATTCTAATTCCAATTTATATAACTATTTATTGGAATACGAAAAAACTTTAACTAATAACGGTTATTCAATAAATAAGATTAGATTATTGACATATAGGGAAGCATATGACTTCAAGGAAACTAATTCAGATAAGTTACATAATACATCATTTTGGCTTGGAGATTCTGCTGATTGGTATGAGTTGTTTGCATGTAATACTGAGAAATTCATTAAGCATAGTGGCTATGATGCAATGGTATATGGTATAAGACCTGTAATTGAAATACCTACTAGTGATATTGAATTAAAAAGTAAGTAATATTTAAAAAGACAATCAAGTTGATAATGATTGTCTTTCATTTTATTTATAATATTTAATTCAATAATTGGGTAATTACATTTATCAAAAAAACTAGCCTTTCGACTAGTCAATATCCTAAATGGGGCGCTGTGTGGGAATCGAACCCACGCGTGTCGGAACCACAATCCGATGTGTTAACCACTTCACCAACAACGCCATGTCTTTTTAAGACATATATATTTTATCAGTAAAATAGGGAATATGCAAGTGTTTTTTTTATTTTTTTTATTTTGGGTTTTTGCCTATACACTAATACATTAATATCATACTATAACCTAGGAGGAATGTTATGAAGAATTATGGTGTTAATGATTATTATAATTATATGAATAATAATTATAATCAACCTTTATATAATCAACAAAGTTTTAATAATATGAATAAAGTTAATTCTAAATTATTTGATCCTTATGTTGGTTTTATAAGTGGTAATATGTTTCCTGATTTATATAATGCTTATAAGTTGTCTAATCCATTAGAGATTGAGCCTATGAATGAGCAAGCTGAGTTGTTAACTAGTATTGATGCTTTATGTTTTGCTTGTATTGATTTAAATCTTTATTTAGATTTATATCCTGAGGATAAAAGTGCGATAGAATTATTTAACAGGTATCGTGTTCAAAAAGAAAAATATGAGAAGGAATATGAAAGAAAGTATGGTCCACTATTTTTAAGTAGTGATGCTTTGAATACTTTCCCTTGGGCATGGGATAATTCTCCTTGGCCTTGGCAAAATAAATAGGAGGTTTTTATGTTTTTATATGAAAAGAAGTTAGAGTATCCTGTTAATATAAGAAAAAAAGATTTGAAGATGGCAAAATATTTAATGGCTCAATATGGTGGCCCTGATGGTGAGTTAGCTGCATCACTTCGTTATATGAATCAAAGGTATAGTATGCCTGATGATAAGGGTAGAGCTCTTTTAACTGATATTGCTTGTGAGGAGTTAAATCATATTGAAATAATTGCCGCAATGATTCATCAATTAACTGATGGGGCTAGTATTGATGAGTTAGAAAAGGCTGGTTTAGGTGGTCATTTTGTTCAACATGATCATGGTTTATTTTTAACTGATGCGAATGGTGTTCCTTGGATGGCCTCTTATATCGAAACAACGGGGGATTATATTGCCGATATAGAGTCTGATATGGCTGCTGAACAAAGGGCTAGGGCTACTTATGAACATTTAATGGATTTAACTAATGATAAGGATTTACTTGGACCTTTATCTTTTTTAAGACAAAGGGAGATTGTTCATTATCAAAGATTTAAAGAGTTAAGAAACTATTATCTTGAGAAGAAAATTTAAATACTTGGAGACAAGTATTTTTTGCCATCTTCATTATATTATATTGTTGTTTTTATTTTTTTTATTTATTTATGACTATTTGTTTATTCTTTTTAATATATTTTAATGAGGTGGGTTATGAAGAAGGTTTTAGTTTTATTTGGTGGTAATAGTAGTGAACATTTTGTTTCTTGTAAGTCTGCTAAGAGTATTGTTGAACATATTGATAGAAAGTTGTTTTTTTATGAGATGGCTGGTATTAGTTTGAATGGTGAATGGTATAAATTTAATGATGAGTTAGATTATTTAGAAAATGGTAATTGGTTAGAGGGTAGGATTTTTAAAATTGATAATATTATTGATTATTTGAGAGATTTTGATGTTGTTTTTCCTATTACTCATGGTAAGTTTGGTGAGGATGGTAAGTTACAAGGTTTTTTTGATTTATTTGATATAAGATATGTTGGTTCTAGGACTAATGGTAGTGTTGTTGGTTTTGATAAGAGTTTGTCTAAGTTGATTTTTGAATCATTATCTATTCCTCAGGTCCCTTATGTTGTTGTTAGTGAGAAGTATAATGTTTTTAATATTATTGATAAGATTGATTTTCCTATGATAGTTAAGCCTTGTTCTGGTGGTTCTTCTATTGGTATTAGTAAAGTTAATAATAAAAAAGAACTTAATCGTGCGATTAAGTTGGCTTTAAAGTATGATGATAGGGTAATTGTTGAAAAGTTTATTGAATGTAGGGAGTTAGAGTGTGCGGTTTTAGGTAATCGTGATTTTATTATTTCTTCTCCTGGCGAGATTAAGTCTTCAAATGAGTTTTATGATTATGATGCGAAGTATGTTTCAAAGTCTAGTACTTGTATTGCGGATGTTAGTAGTGATGTTGTCGATACTATTAGGAATTATTGTAGTAGGATTTTTAAGTATATGGGTATAAAGGATTATTGTAGGATTGATTTTTTTTATGATGGATATTCTATTTTTGTTAATGAAATTAATACTATTCCTGGGTTTACTACTATTAGTATGTTTCCTAAGTTGATGGAGAATGAAAATATAAGTTATACTGATTTAATTTCTATTTTAATTAACAATTGTTAGTATAAAATATGTCATCTGGTTTCATATTAAAAATGGCTGATATTTTTACTGCTATATCATAATTTAATCTTCTTTTTTTATTTTCTATTTGAGAGTAGTATGATGCGGTCATTTTTAGTATTTTTGCCATGTCGTAAATTGTGTATTGATTCTTTTTTCTTATTTTTTTTAATTTTTCCATACTATACATTATTATCACCTTGTTAATTATAACATATGATGCACTATTCGTCCATGGTTTTTTAGTTTTTTATGGAGGAAAATTAGTTTAGGTGATTTTATGGCTAACAATCCACAATATGAAATATACAATGTTATTGGTCGTAATTTGAAGAAGTATAGATTGCTTAAGGGTTATACTCAGAGGAGTTTATCTGAGGCTCTTGATTTAAGTGAAAGCTTTATTGCAAAATTAGAATCTCGTACTAATCAGACTATTTCAATTGATACACTTTTAATGATTGCTGAATTTTTAGATGTTGATATTACTGTATTTTTCGATAAAAGTACAAAATAAAAACCCGTTTGGGTTTTTTATTTTTTTTCTAATCTTTTTATTTTTTCATATGATTCTTTTGTTTTTAATTCTTCTAATCTTCCTTCTTCTATATATAGATTATAATCTATAAAGTTTTCAAGGAACATATTAGAGAATTTTTCATTTTCTTTAAAGTATTTTATAAAGTATTCTGGTTTTATGTTTTCATTTTCTAATGAGTACATTATATCGTATTTTTGAGGATTCTTTGAGTCTTGATATACTTCTTGATATGTGTCTCTTATTATAAATAGTATTATATCATCTAGTTCTTCTTCAGTATGATTTTGTTTTAATAGTTTTTTTAAATATTCTAATTGTTCAAAGCGTTCATCATATTTTTGTTCTGCTTCTACGCAATATTCTATTACTTGCGCAATTATTTTTTCTTCTTCTGTTAATGGATTTTCATTATAGTAAATTAATTGATTTAAACTTAATGGATTAATTTTAATAAATTCTTTTTCTTTTTTTTGTTTTCTAATTATTTCAAGATTATATTTTTGAAATATATAATTTGCATTTTTTCTACAATAGTATCCTCTCAAGTATTCTTCTATCTCAACGCCATATTTATGTATTGTTTCATATACTTCTTGTTGGTTTTCTTCTAGGTTTTGTTTTAACTCATATATTATTTTTTCTAGTTCTTTTAGTTCTATTTGTCTTTCTAAATCTATGACACCTAATTGTTTTTGTATATGTTTTTGATAGCAGTTTTCTTTATATAGTATTGATATAAGCGCTAAAGTAATTGTTATTTGTTCTTCTTGTGTTGCCATTGTTGATATAAATTTAAACTGTTGGTCTATTAATGATGAGACTATACTTCTTAACATTTTTGGTGCGACTACTAATTTTTCTATAACATTTTCCATTCTTTCGATTTCATCAAATCTATTTATTTCTATTTTTTCCATATTTTATTTTCCTTGAATAAAATTATGCTTTTTTACTATCGTATTTTTTTCTTTCATTTGTATTTAATATTCTTTTTCTCATTCTGAAGTTTTGTGGTGTTACTTCTACAAGTTCATCTCTATTTATATAGTCTAGACAGTATTCTAGGCTCATTTTTCTAGGTCTTTTTAATACTACTGTATGATCTGATCCTGCTGCTCTTGTATTTGTAAGTTTCTTTCCTCTTACTACATTTACGGCTAGGTCGTTGTTGTGTGAGTGTTCACCAACTATCATTCCTTCGTATACTTCTGTTCCTGGCTCAATGAACATTACTCCTCTATCTTCAAGTCCACCTATTGCGTATGCGGTTGATTGTCCATTTTCCATTGATACAAGTACTCCTAGTTTTCTTTCTCCAACGTTTGTTCCTGCCATTTTTCTATATTCTTTGAATGTATGGTTTATCATTCCATATCCTTTTGTCATTGTCATGAATTCTGTTGAGAATCCTATTAATCCACGTGAAGGCATTGTATAGTTTAGTCTTACTTGTGATTCTTCTGTTACCATGTTTTCCATGATACCTTCTCTATTTCCTAAAGCTTCTATTACTGATCCTACGTATTCTTCTGGTACATCGATTTGAACATCTTCGAATGGTTCGCATTTTACTCCATCTATTTCTTTTATGATTACTTCTGGTTTTGATACTTGTAGTTCAAATCCTTCTCTTCTCATATTTTCTATTAATATAGATAGGTGTAGTTCTCCTCTACCTGAAACTATAAATGATTCTGAGTCATTTGGTTCAATTTTTAATGATACGTCTTTTTCTGTTTCTTTTATTAGTCTTTCTTCTATTTTTCTAGCAGTTAAAATCTTTCCTTCTCTTCCTACAAATGGTGAAGTGTTAACTCCAAATGTCATTTGTAGTGTTGGTTCGTCTATTCTTAGTAATGGAAGTGGGTCTTCTTTGCCTATTTCACAAACTGTTTCTCCTACGCTTATATCTGGAAGTCCAGCGATTGCGATTATATCTCCTGCTTGTGCTTCTTCTATTTCTATTCTCTTTAATCCAATGTAACCGAACATTTTTTGTATTCTAAATTGTTTAATTGATCCATCAATTCTAACACATGATACCATTTCATTTACTTTGATTTTTCCTCTTTTTACGACACCTATTCCAATTCTTCCTACGAAATCATTGTAGTCAAGTAGTGCTGGTTGGAATTGTAGGGATCCTTCTACTTCTACTTTTGGTGAAGGAATGTTTTTGATAATCATATCAAATATTGGATCCATTGTTTCTTTTTGTGTAGATAAATCTTGTTCTAGACTTGATGTTCCATTTAGTGCTGATGCATATACTACTGGGAATTCTAATTGGTCTTCGTCTGCTCCTAATTCAATAAATAAATCTAATACTTCATCTATTACTTGTGCTGGACGAGCTGTTGGTTTATCTATTTTATTTACAACTACTATTGGTGTAACTCCTGCTTCTAGTGCTTTTTTTAGAACGAATCTTGTTTGTGGCATTGTTCCTTCATAAGCATCTACAACAAGTAATACTCCATCAACCATGTTCATAATTCTTTCTACTTCTCCACCGAAGTCTGCATGTCCTGGTGTATCTAGTATATTTATTCTTGTTCCTTTATAGTCTATGGCAGTTGTTTTTGCGAGAATAGTGATTCCTCTTTCTTTTTCTATATCATTTGAATCCATTACTCTTTCGTCAACTTGCTCATTTTCTCTAAATGTTCCTGATTGTCTTAATAATTGGTCTACTAATGTAGTTTTTCCATGGTCTACATGGGCTATTATAGCTATATTTCTTATATCTTTCATTATTTCACTTCTTTCTCCGACCTAGGTATTATATCATAGTTTACTTTAATACGCAAAGATTTTTTTTAAAAAGAAAAGTAGATTACTCTACTTTCCAAAATTTCTTTTTTGTTCTTCTATTGACTCTGTTATTGAAGACATTAATTCTTCATATGACTCTGGTTGTTCATTAATTGTCTTTGAGTCTATTAATTTACCATTTAAATAACATCCATCAAAGTCTCCTCTTTTAATTTTTTCAACAAAATTATGATTCATAGTCAAGTATTTTGCATACCAATATGCCCCCCAATATAACAATTCTATTTGTTTTTTGGATATATTTCCAAATGCTTCTTTATATTTATCTATATTATCATAATCATCATCTATTTCATAATCAATCGGAAAACGATCACCATCTATTAATCCTTTGTTTTTCATAATATCATAATGTAATTTATCTTGTTCATCTAAGTGAAATATATATTTTATTTTTAAACCGGTATTTTTATATTTATTGCGATTTCCCGCAAAATTTTCGCAATATTCTCCATCAGTAAATCCATTAACATCTACAGTTATGTTTGATAAATTATTATCTGATAAATCACAATCAATCCTATATTTTAAGTATTTTGTATCAAATTGATTAAGCCTTGTATTTTTCATATTGCAACTATAAAACACGAAATCTTCAAATTTTGATTTTGATAAATCTACTCCTTCAAAGTTGCAGCTGAGAATTCGGTCGGTAATCGATTTTGTACTCTTAAAATCTAGTTTTATATTTGTATAACTGAAGTCAAAGGCATAAGGACCTTTTAATATTTTTTCATCATTACAATTTTTATATTCTTCAATAAATACTTTACTATCATCATCGTTCATGCAGAGTTCCGAATTAAATAATCTTTTTTCATATTTATTCACTTCTGTTTCATTGAAATATAGAATATCTAAATATGCATTTTCAAATGATAGTTCACTTAAATCTAGTTTTCTTAGAAATTCACCTGTCCATACTGGTGCCTTGCATTGTTCATTAGTTTTTTTATTTTTGAATTTAAAGAATATTAATTGATCCAAGATTTTTTTATCAAGTTTTATTCTTGTTCCTTCTGGTACATTTTCTAGTTCTTTTAATATTTTTTTTCTTAACTCATTTCTTTTTTCTAAGTCTAGCTTTTTAAATAGCATAGTATCCCTCCATCTTTATTTTATTATGTACTTTTTTTTAGTAAATATTTTTTAATTAATTAATTCGTTTTGTTTAGTTTTTTTACATATTTTTGTAAACAATTATTGTTTTATATCTATTATTTCTAGATTTGATGTGTCATAACATACTTTTGCGTGGTTTTCTCTTATTAGTTCTTTATCTATAGTATTTCCTGTAGTTTTGTCTATTTTTGTTCTATATACTTTTCCATTCCTATATACTACATCATTTTCTCTTGAAAAGAATACGTCTTCTGCATGGATATGATAGTTATATTTTTCTTCTTTATTTGATCTTAATTCTCCACATAGGTATTCATCTGTTGTATATATTATTAATTGATATGTTTTATCTGTTGTATTTTTAAATCTATAGTCTAGATAGTTATACATTATTGATGTACCTGTTCCGAATGGTATTACTCTTTTAAAGTCTGGGAATAAGTCAAATTGATCATGATGGTGATGTTCAGTTATTTCAAGTTCTGTATGTAATATCATCCAATGTATTAAGTTTGATAATTGGCACATTCCACCTGCTATTCCTTTTGATGGTTTATTATTATCTATTGTTAATCCTTCTTTATATCCTTGTCTTTTTCCACATTTTCCAACTAGATACCAAAGTGAGAAAGTCTCCCCTGGTTTTATTATTATGTTTGTTATCTTTGGAGCGGCAATACTTAGGTTTACTGCTTTATTTTCTTGTAATTGTAAGTCTACATTTCCTAGTTTTCTTCTTATTAATGAGTTATGTTTATATATTACTACTGGGAGTAATTCTTTTTGTTTTGTTTTTGCGAATTTTTCTTTTGATAATATATTTTTTATATGTCTTAGTGTTATACATTTATACATTGATATTTGGTATGTCAAGGGTGATATTTCACAAAATAGTTTTCTACTCATATTTATTCCCCTTTTTTTGCGTATATATTACCATATGTTTTTTTGTTTGTCAAATTATTGTTTTTTATTTATTTATCATGTATTATTATAAATGGTGAGTGTATGAAGAAGTTTATATTTTTTATTTTATGTTTTGGTTTTATCTATAGTGTTAGTGCCTCTCAAAAATTTAAGGTTACTTTAGATAAGTGTATTGATGGTGATACTGCAAGATTATTTATTAAGGGGGAATCACGAACTGTTAGGTTTTTATCTATTAATGCTCCTGAGATTCAACACGACGATGTTTTAGAAGAGTTTTATGGTGATGAGGCTAGTAGTTATGTATGTGGTCGTTTAAAAAATGCTAGTGTTATTAAGTTGCAGTATGATCCTAAAAGTGATAAGGTTGATAAGTATGATAGGGTTCTCGCTTGGGTTTTTGTTGATGATGATTTGTTACAAAGTGATTTAGTTAGAAATGGATATGCGGAAGTTAAGTATGTTTATGATGATTATTTGTATTCTAATGATTTAAAAGATTTAGAGGTTTTAGCTCGTGATGAACATTTAGGTATGTGGTCTATAGATAAAGAAGAAACTACTGATTATTCTAATTATATATATGTTATTTTAGGTAGTATTATTTTAGGTATAAGTGCTTTTATTCGTAAGATTATTTCTAAAGTTAAAGTTTTTTTTAGAGTTAAAAAGAATGTTTAATTTTTTGTTTTTTATAGTATAATTATATTGGAGGGTATTTATGAGGAAGGTCTTTATTTGTTTATTTTTAGGTTTTTGTTTAACAGGGTGTGGTTCTAAAAAAATTATGACTATGTCTTGTAGTAAGGTTCAAAGTTATAGTGATGTTTCGTTTGATTTGTCGTATGATATTGAGTATCGTGGAAAGTATGTTTTAAATGTATCTAGTACTGAGAAGATTATTTCTGATGATACATTGTATTTAGAGGATTATCGTGATCAAATTGAAAAGATTTATAGTCCTTATGCTGATTTGGATTATTATGATTATAGTGTTAGTCTTGATGGTAATACTTTGACTAGTCAATCTAATATTGATTATAGCAATGTTGATACTAATAAAATGATTTTAATTGATGACGCAAACAGTCAGTTTATTCAAAATGGTAAGGTTTTAGTTGATACTATTAAGTCTTATTATGAAGAATTGGGTATTGTTTGTAATAAATAAACCATATGAATTTCATATGGTTATTTTTTATATTGTCTCATTATTTTTTTGTATTGTGTTTTATTTTCTTTTATCCATTTTTGATAACTGTGTGATGTTCTTTGATATGTAAAGAAGTCGTATGAATCATTTGATTTTATGTTTATACTTATTATTAGATTATATATGTTTCCATTTAAGTCTTGGTATACACATAGTATTCTACAGTGATCTGGTATTTCTATTTCTTCTTGTAATTTTTTTGTATTTATTATTTTTGCTTGTACTTTTTTTTCTTGATTCGATGCTATATCAAATGTTGTAAATAGTTTTTGGTTTTTATCTTTTGATGGTGTTTGTGTACCTCTTATTTCCATTCCTGTTAAGAGGTTATAGAATTTTATGTTACTTGCTACTCCGTATCCTATGTTATCTAGCAATAATGTTACCGATATATGTTTATTTTCTTTGGTTTGTTTTTCTTCTAGAGTTTTTTGATTTATATAGTTTCGTCCAGTTAGTGTCAAGTAATATTTATATTCATCTATTTTTTCTTGTTGTTCTATATTATTAAGTGTTAAATATGGTTTATGTTTTTCCCTATTTTCATTTTTTACTCTTTGGTTAACTGTATAAAGGGTCGCAAATACTGTTATCATCATTGATGTTACTGGTATTAATACATTACTATAAAATGTCATTTTAATTCACCTCATTAAAATAGTTTTTTAGTATATAATCCATTGTTATTTTTACATCAGGAAAAACGTTTAGTGTTTCTAGTTGTTCTCTAGTAAACCATCCTATATTTGTTGATTCATCACTTATTGTTAGTTCTTTATGGTTTAGTGGAATTGCCGGATATATGAAGTCTATATGTATTCCTGATTCTGTTCTATTTTTTTGAATTCCTAGAGGTCTTATAAAGTCTTCTTCTCTTGGAAATCTTTCTCCTAGTAGTTTTATTTTTATTCCTGTTTCTTCGTATGTTTCTCTTACAGCTGCTTCTTCTGGAAATTCGTCGTGTTCTATATGTCCTCCAGGTTGTACCCATCTACCAAATTTTTTATGTTTTACTAATAGTATCTTTTTGGTTTCTGGATCTATTATGTATGCTGATGCACAAAAATGTCTCATATGTTTATCACCCATTTTATTGTATCAAAAAAAAGTATTTAAATCTATTATATTAGATTTTTTAATACTTTTTATTGTTTATTTTACTTATTTTTTGTAAAGTTTTTATATAGGTTCTTGGTATTAAGAACTTTTATATTTTTTTTATATATGATGTTTTTTTAGTTATTACGTATAATACTAATAATATTGCACTTGTAAGCATTATAATAGTTTTTATATTTTTTTTGCCTGTTTTAGGATTTTCAACAGTAGTATTTTCTACATTATCTTTTTTATCATCAACTAACTCAATTGTTTTACTTGAATTTTCTTTATTTCCATATATATCTTGTATTTCAATTTGTACTTCTATATTTTTATTTTTTATATTTTCGATTTTTTCTATTCTTTTCTCTGGACGTGTCATTTCTTTTGTTGCGATTATTTCTTTTGTATCTAAGTTAATTAGTTTTATTGAATAGCTATTTTGTGGTCCTGCATAATCCCACTTAATTATTATATCTTTATTTTCTTGTTCTAATGTTAGATTTACTTTTTTGTCGACTCTTGTTTCTGGTATATTATTTTGATTTATTGTATACATAATGTTATTTTCAGAGTTTGCATCATATTCTTCTTGGTTTTCTACAATTCCACCAGATTTACCAAAAAATGTATTATCTATAACGCCAAATTCGTGTGTTCCAATATTCTCATATCCTGTATCATATGACATTCTCGCTTTATTTAGTGATATCCAATCGTTTGTTGTGTTACTTTTGGCATATATATTTTTTATATTGAATGCTCTATATTCATTTGCGTTATCGGAATTAAAGTTTTCTTGAAATTGTCCTAATGAACCTGTTATATATGAGTTTTTAAGTTTAGTATCAAAGTATGATATAAGTGTCCACTCGTCTTTTTCTATATCATACAGCCATTGTCCTACAAAAGTTGTTTTTGTATCATTATCATTCCATGTATGTATCACCATTCTGTACCAATTATTTTGTTTCCAATCGTATGGTGTAATATATTTTGTTCCTTCGCCCTCTCCTGTAAAATATTTTTCTTCACCTTCTGGATACATTCTTGTTGCGTTTATTTTTTTTATATTATTATTTTTATCTTTGTATGTTCCTTCCCAAAATGACATTATTGCGACATGACCATTGTATGTTTTATTATTTTCAAGCGTTTGTAATCCTGCATATGCTCCGAATCCATTTACTTCTGAGAATTCTTTTTGAAGTTCTGTTGTATCCATATCCCAGTCACAAAGTGCCCAATATGTATATTCTGGTGTTAATGTCCCTTTAAAATCGATTGTGAATGTTTGATATTTATCGTTTAGCGTAGGTAAATCTGGATGTGCGTATATATTATGTGCTGCATTTTTTGCTTCTACTGTTAGAGATATAGTTAAACAAATTATTAATACTATTACTTTTTTCATATAACCACCTATTCTAGGTTAATTTTATCATGTAATATTTATTATGTCAATAAACTAATATGGTTGGATTTTTTTCTTTAAAAAAAAATTGGCATTAACCAATTATTTATCTATTAAGTGAATGTTATCAAGTAGTATTCCTGTTCCTTCCGCAACGCATGTTAGTGGACTTTCTGCTACAAATACAGGGACTTTTAGTTCATGGGCTAATAGTTCGTCAAAGCCTTTGATTAGTGCTCCTCCACCTGTTATAACTATTCCTTTATCTATTATATCTGCTGATAATTCTGGAGGTGTTTGTTCTAGTACATTTTTTGCAGTGTTTACAATTATATAAACGCTTTCTCTTAGTGCTTCTTCTACTTCATCTGATGTTATTGTTATTGTGTGTGGTAGTCCTGTTACTAGGTCTCTTCCTCTTACTTCCATTTTTTCTTTTTTTTCTTTTGGATATACTGTTCCTATATTTAGTTTTATTTCTTCTGCTGTTCTATCTCCAATTAGCAGTTTGTATTTGTCTTTTATATATTTTGCTATATCGCTGTCAAATACGTTTCCTGCTATTTTAATTGAGGCACTATTTACTATTCCTCCAAGGGACAATACTGCCACGTCTGTTGTTCCTCCACCTACATCTATTACCATGTTTCCTCTTGGAGCTGATATATCTAGTCCTGCTCCTACTGCTGCTACTTTTGGTTCTTCTTCTAGAAATACTTTTTTTGCTCCTGTTCTTTCAGCAGCGTCTTTTATTGCGTTTTTTTCTACTTGTGTTATATTTGATGGACAACATATTAGTATTCTTGGACGGGATAGAAAACTTTTACCGTTTATTTTTTTTATAAAATGATTTAACATTACTTCTGTTATTTCAAAGTCTGCTATTACTCCGTCTTTCATTGGTCTTATTGCGTGTACTGTTCCTGGTGTTCTTCCTAGCATTTCTCTTGCTTCTTTTCCTACTGCTAGTGGTTTTTTTGTTTCTGAATCTATTGCTACTACGCTTGGTTCATTTAATACAATACCTTGTCCTTTTATATATATTAATACGTTTGCTGTTCCTAAGTCTATTCCGATATCTTTTGCAAACATTTTATCCCCTCCTTTATTATTATCATTATATCACAAATATTTATTTTTTTTAGGTTAAGTTTAGTTTTTTGTATTTTTTCTTTGTTGATTCTCCTCCTCTTATATGTCTTATATCTATATGATACTTTAATATTTTTTCTACTTCATCTGATAGATATGTGTCTATTTTAGTAAGTCTTTCATGTAGATCTTTATGTACTGTGCTTTTTGATACTTTAAATTTTTTCGCTATTTCTCTTACTGTTTGTTTTGTTTCAATCATGTATTTTGCTTCTTCTATTACTCTTTTTTTTATTTTTTCCATATAATCACCTTATTAATTAATATGTGATTATTTTAAAAAAAGAACTAGTTATAAATTACCTAATTCTTTATCATAGTATTCTTCTGGATCTACTGTTTTACTGTCTATAGTTAGTTCAAAGTGTAAATGGCTTCCCATATCTTTTTGTATGTTTGCTGTTCCACTTTTTCCTATTATTTGTCCTTGTTTTACTTCATCGCCTTCTTTAACTACTATTTCGCTAAGGCTTTGATAAGAGCTTATAATATTATTTTTATGTTTTATTTCTACTATTTTTCCTAGTGTTTGGTCTTCCCTTACTGTTACTACTACTCCATCTAGTATTGAAACTACATCAAAGTCATAGTCTGACTGATAATCTATTCCTGTTGATGGTAAGTATGTATTTTCAAATAAGATTAGTGAGTTTTTTTGTGTTTCTGTATCATCTTCTTTGTTATAATAATTTGTTACTATTTTAATTGTTGAGTCTGTATATGGTCTTGCGATTATTTCTTTTGTTGCGACAACTGGTATTTTGTTTTCAAATATTGTTTTATTTACATGTGTTTCTTCTTCAGGTTTTGTTTCATTTAGTTTTAATTCTGTAAGTGTTAATAATCCTACTATAGCTAAAAGTCCTAACATACTACTAATAATTACTTGTTTTTTTACCTTTCTTCGTGTCATTTTTTTCACCTCTATTAAGAGTCTTAACACTTATTTGTTTTTTATACGTTTTTTTTATATTTTTTTTAAGTCTATTCCTTGGTAGTAATATTTTAGTATTTCATCATATTTGTATCCGAGGAGAGCTAGTTGCTCTGCTCCAAATTGACTCATTCCTACTCCATGTCCAAAACCTTTTGATGTTATTATTATATTATTATCTTCTTCTTTTATTTCTAAGTTTGTTGATTTTAGATTTAGTTTTTGTCTAAATTCTGTTCCTAGTATTTTTTTATTATTTATTGTTATTGTTTTTATTGAATTTGTACTATTTCTTTCTATTTCTATACTTATTTTTTCATTATATGGCATTTCTAGTTTTTCATATAGTTCTTGTTTTGTAAATGTTTTTTCATCTAAGTATGATGGTGAGGTTTCATCCCAAGTTGATGATACACTTTGTAGGTATGGCAAGTTTTCTCCAAATACGTCTATACAGTTTTCTGTTGTTCCGCTGCTTGTTGAGAAAAAGAAGGCTTTTATTATTTTCCCATCATATGTTAGGTATTCTCCACTTGTTTCTTTTACTGCTTGTTTTATTTTGTTTATATAATTATCGTATGATTCACCCCATGTTTGTTTTAGGTATTCTTCATCTAAATATACTTGGTCATTTGTTGTATCTACTACGTCATAGTTGTTATTTTTATTTATTTCTTTTTTTCTTAGTGTGTATGTTCTTGCGGCTACTGCCTGCGCTTTTAGTGCTTCTATTTCATAACTTACTGGCATTTCTCCTGCTAATACTCCGATTAGGTATTCTTCTAATTCTATGTTTTGTATTTCGTTTGTTTTATTTCTTAATACTCTTACTGTTTCAATGTTGGTTTTGTTTTTTTCTAATATATATGTTTTTGGCTTTTCTTTTGGGTTTACTATTAGTATTGTTATTGATGGCAATAATATGAGTAGTATTGTTAAATATATTATTTTTTTCATATAATCACCCATTTTTATTTTATTATATTTGTGTTCATAATTTTGTCGAATATTTTTTTTATGTTCAAATGTTTATTATCGCATTATTCTTAATATTTTTTTATGTGCATAAGTATAGTTTTGAACATGTTTATTCTATTATTTATGTTCATAAGTGTATAAGTTTTTTCCCTTTTTCTTTATATATGTTCAAATGTCTATTTTTTTATATAAAAAATAGTTATGTATGTTCATAACTATATTATTTTTGAATATAAGAAGAAATCATATATAAAGTTTACTGTTAGATATGATAGTGAAAGTGTTAGTATTAGGTAAAGTGCTCGTGCTTGATAGTATCTGTTTTTTTTGAACACATTTGTTATATTTATACTATCTAGTGCCCAGATTACTAGTGGCGTTATTACTATGTATAGTATTGTTTTAGCGGTCATTTTCGTAGTCTTCTATTTGTTTTATTCTTTTTAAGTATACTGGGTCATTCATGTTCTCTTTTGTATTTAGGAATGTTTCTATTATTTTTATGTTTTCTTCTAGTGGTGAATCTCCTGATATTGCAATTACATTTATGTAATCGTTTGCTTTTCCATGTATTGCTTCTTCTATTGTGTTTATTTTTCCGCATCTTATTCCTTTTACTTTATTACATGCGATTGATATTCCTATTGCACTTCCACATATTGCGATTCCATATTCTACTTCTTTATCTCTTACTTTTTCTCCTAGTTTTATTCCATATATTGGATAGTCTGTTCTTTCTTTTGAATTTGTCCCATAATCTATTATTTCGTATTTATTTTTAAAGTATTCTTTTATTTTTTCTTTTGTTTCATATCCTCTATGATCTGATGCGATTCCTATTTTCATATTTCCTCCTAGTATAAGTCGAATGGATTGAATCTTTCTCCTCCTTGGAATGGAGCTCCTCCTATCCATGCTTCAAAGTGTAAGTGTGGTCCTGTTGCTCTTCCTGTTGCACCTACATATCCTATTACTTGTCCTTTAGCTACTGTATCTCCTATATTTGATATTCTTTCGTTCATATGTGCATATGATGTATAGTATCCATTGTTGTGGTTTATTACTATATAGTTTCCATATCCTGCTCCATTATATTCTGATTTTAATACTGTTCCGTTATCTGCAGCGTATACTGGAGAACCTAGTCCTGTTCCTGCTATATCTAGTCCTGTATGTAATGAACGTGAGCCATCTATTGGGTCTACACGCCAACCGTATGGAGATGAAATTGTGTATCCTTGGTTTGTTGGCCATCCCCAGTTTTGTGTACCTACATTAGGTATTTCTTTATCACCATATACCATTTGTTTTGATATAGCTGGTTTTAATTCTTCTATGTTTTTTGTTGTTGTGTTTGTTATTATCCCGTTTGTTATTTCTAGTTCTTTGCTTATTCTATTTAATCCATTTTCTCCTTCTCTTATTGTTTCATTATCTCCTTTTAGTCTTGTTGAATCATATGTTATTTCTGTTTTAAATGCATTTTCTACATCTTCTACGCTATATTGTTTTACTACTATTTGTATTTGTGGATTTGTTTCTCCGATTGTTACTACTTGTCCTGGGAATAGTAGGTTTTTTGCACTTGTAAATGTTGGATTTGATAGTAAGAATTCTTGTGTACTTATTTTATTGTTAAATGCGACTGTTTCTATTGTATCTCCATCTAATACTGTATATTCTGATTTTTTTTCTTCTGGCCCAAATAGAAAGAATTTTGATAACTCTTCTGATTTTTTATATATTTTTTCTGTTATTGGTATTGTTGTTTCTTTTACTGTTATGTTGTTTTTAACATATACGTTTTCTATTATTTGTCCTGTATTTTCTATTTGTTTTTGTGTTTTATTTTTATATGCTTCGTATGCTTCTTCTCCTGCAAATGTTTTTATAAATGTTTCTATTGATTCTTTGAATGTGTCTTTGTTTAAAACGTATATTTTTATTTCTTTGTTTTCTTCTTCGCTTTCATATGATGATTTTATTGTATATTGATATCCTTTTATTGTAAATGGTTTTTTATTTAGTATTTTTTTGTATATTTTTTCAACTGATTCTACTTTGTCACTATATACTATATCTGCTTTTATATCTAATCCATTTGGTGCGTATATTGTGTCTACTTCATATTTCTTTTTATATTCTTCGTTTTCTTTATCAATATATTTTTCTAGTTCTGTTTTAGATTTTATACTTCCTAATAATTCTCCGTCTAGATATACATTATAATATGTTTTTGGTTCTGTTTGTTTTGAATTATTTATTAATTGAAAATATAGTACTACTAGCGATATTAAAATAGTTATAATGATTGTTGTTATTTTTTTCATTTAATCACCACTTATCTTATTATATTATAATAGATATGCATCATAAAATCAAGTTTTGATTTTTACGAAAAAAAGCAAATATTAATTTGCTTTAGAAGTAGAAAATTTCTTCAAATTTTTTATCTAATGCGATTGAAAGTATAAGTGCGAGTTTTGCGGTTGGTTCATATTGTCCTGTTTCTAGGGAACTAATTGTATTTCTTGATACACCTACCATATCAGCTAATTCTTGTTGTGATATATTTTTTTCTTTTCTTATTTCTTTTAGTTTATTTTTTAATACTAATTTATTCTTCATTAAATCACTTTAAAGTACTCTAAAATAAGCACTAGTGTTAATATTCCCCATATTACTGATGTGAATATACTAAGTTTTCTTCTTTCTTTTATTTTTATTGCTTTATATCCATATAGTATTGATTCGTATAGTGTGATTAATGAATATAATGCTGGATTTTGTCCTTTTCCTGACATTATTTCATATATAAAGTATACGGATGCTAGAATCAACATACTTAGACCAGCTATTTGACTTGATTTTGCTTCTACTTCTATTGCATAGATATCTTTCTTTTTATTTTCTTTTTTACTTGCTTCTAATATTTCTTCTTTTTTCATATAATCCTCCTTGCCAAGTTCACTTGGTATTTAGATTATACAATATGCAAAGTATACTTGTCAACATTTTTTTAAAAAAAAAGTAATATTTTTTATATTACTTTTATGCTGCTTTATCTAAATTATATTTTTTATTAAATTTATCTACAGCTCCTGTTTTACGTGTTATTGTATTTTGTCCAGTAAAGAATGGATGACATTTGTTACATACTTCTAGGTGTAGTTCTTTTTTGTTTGATTTAACTGTAAATGTATTTCCACATGCACATGTTACTTTTGTGTCTACATATTCTGGATGTATTCCTTTTTTCATAATTCTCTCCTTCCGCCATGACTTTAATTCAAGTCATAGAAATTTACTTGTTTAGTATAACAACTTTTTTTATAAAAATCAAGTCTAATCTCTGTTTTTTCCAAATAAACTTAATAGTTTTATAAATATGTTTATAAAATCTAGATATAATTCAAATGCACATATTATTGATGCTTTGTCTTCTTCTAGTGTTTGGGCTATATATTTTATTTTTTGTACATCATAAGCAATATATCCCATAAATATTATTATTCCTAGTACTGTTATTCCTAAATTAAATGTTTCTGAACCTATAAATAGATTTATAAATGACGCAATTATTATTACTATTAGTCCTGTAAATAGTATTGTGCTTATTTTTGTTAGGTCCATGTTTGTATATTTTCCTATTAATGTCATTATAGCAAATATTAGTGATGTAAGTGCGAATATCGCTACTATTGAGTCTATTCTAAATGCTATAAAGATTGCTGAAAATGTTAATCCTGTTAGGAATGAGTATAGACAGAATAGTATTCTTGCTGTTGTTATTTGCATTTTTCTTATTCCTGCTGATAGCCAAAAGCATACTCCAATTTCTACTATTGATAGTATCAAATATGTCCCTGTTTTATATATGTTATATACCATATTTCCATTTGTTGATACTAAATATGCTGTTATTGCTGATATCATTAGTCCTATAAACATCCATCCGTATATTTTTGTGAATATTTTATTATTTTCCATAAATACCTCCGCATTAATTTTATCACTATTTTTTATTTTAGTAAATTATTATTTATTTCTTCTATTATTTTATCTCCTAGTAGTTTGTATTCTTCTTTTGTTGGATATATTTTTATTTCTTGTTTTGTTTCGTATTGATTTATATATGTTATGTTATATTTATTTGATATTTGTTCAAATGTTTCGTTTGCATAGTTTATTATTTCATTTAGTTTTTCATCTTCTGTTTGAATATTAATTCCTATTAGAATTATATCTTCTTTGCAGTATTCTCTTATTAGTTTTAAGAGTTTATCTAGGTCTTCTGTTATTTGTTTTATATTTTTATATATTTTATTATAGTCTATTTTTGTTAGTTTATACTCCCTTTCTATTTGCGATATTATATCGTTTGTTCCTATTGATAGTGTTACTAAATCTGCTTTTATAAGTGTGTTTTTTATTGTTTTGTTTGTTTCTTCTATTTCTTTGTTTTTATTTATATCATTTATTATGTCTGTTATTCTATATCCTTGTGTTGCAAAGTCATTAATGTATATTTCTAGTTTGTTTTTATTTTCTAAATATTCTTTTATGTAGTCATTATAGTTTAATTCATAGTATCCTTCTTTTGTAAATCCTAATGCAATTTCATCTCCAAGTGACAAGAAGTATACTTTTTTATCTAGTGTTGTTAGGTATATTATAAATATGCTTAGTATTATTATTCCTAATATTAGTATTTTTTTCATTTTTCCTCCTAAAAAAAAGTAGATTTTATCTACTTAATTTTATTCGTCTATTAATGAAATATGAGCACCAACGTTTGTTAATTTTTGTATTATGTTTTCGTATCCTCTAAGTATATATTTTATGTTTGTTATTTTTGTTTGGCCTTCTGATACTAATCCTGCAAGTACTAGACATGCGCCTGCTCTTAGGTCTGTTGCTTCTACTTCTGTTCCTTTTAGTTTTGTTGGTCCATTGATAATTAACATTTTTTCATCTATTTTTATATCTGCTCCCATTTGATCTAGGTATGGAACGTTTTGGAATCTATTTTCATATATATTTTCTTCCATTATTGATGTTCCTGTACATTGTGTTAATAGTGTTGTTAATGGTTGTTGTAAATCTGTTGGAAAGCCTGGGAACACTTGTGTTTGAACGTTTACCTTTTTTAGTTTGTCTGTTTTCGATATTATTATGTGGTCTTTTTCTACTTTCATATTTGCTTTCATTTCGTTTAGTTTTAATAAAAGAGCTTCTATATGATCTGGTATTATATTATCTATTTTTAGGTTTTCTCCTACTAGTGCGCCTGCTATTATGTATGTTCCTGCTTCTATTCTATCTGGTATTACTTCTGTGAAGCAACCGTGTAGTTTTTTTACTCCTATTATTTTTATTTCACTTGTTCCTGCTCCTGTTATTTTTGCTCCCATTTGATTTAGGAATGTTGCAACGTTTACTATTTCTGGTTCTTTTGCTGCATTTTCTATTATTGTTGTTCCTTTTGCTTTTGTTGCTGCTAGCATTATGTTTATTGTTGCCCCTACTGATGCAAAGTCTAGGTAAATATTTGTTCCTATTAGTTCATCTGCTTCTATTATATATTTGTCCCCTTCTGTTGTTATTTTTGCTCCTAGTGCTTCAAATCCTTTTAGGTGCAAATCTATTGGTCGTGCTCCTATGCTGCATCCTCCCGGAAAATACATTTCTGCTTTTTTATATTTTCCTAGTAATGCTCCCATAAAATAGTATGATGCTCTTAGTTTTTTTGCATGGTCTTCTGGTATTGCTATATTTTTTACTGTACTAGGATCTATTATCATTGTTTCTGATGCTCTTTTTACTTTTGCTCCTAGATATTCTAATATTTCGTTTAGTGCTTTTATATCTGATATATTTGGAATATTATCTATTGTTACTGTGTCTTCTGCTAGTAGTGAAGCTGGTACTAGTGCTACTGCACTATTTTTTGCTCCACTTATTCTTATTGTCCCTGTTAGTGTATGGTTACCCTCAATTATTATTTTTTCCATAGTTTTACCTCCGATTTATTTTATGTTTTTATTTATTTTGTGTGATTTTGCCTATTTAATAAATTTATCTTATTTCTCACTATTGTTTTAAGTGCTTCTTCTCCTGATTTAATAATTTTTCTCGGATCATACACTTCTTTATTATTTTCTATATATTTTCTTACTTCATTAGTCCATGCTATTTGCAAGTCTGTATTAAAGTTAATCTTTGTTATTCCTAATCCTATGCATTTTTTTATATCTTCGTCTGGTATTCCGCTCGCTCCATGAAGTACTAGTGGTATATTTAGTTTATCTAATTGTTCTAGTAGATTGTAATCTAGTTTTACTTCACCATCATATATTCCGTGTTTGTTTCCTATTGCTGGAGAAGTGTATCAATGTTTGTTTTTATTAGTTTTTTACAGTCTTCTACGTTTGTATAGTTTTCGTTTTTATTTGTTGATCCTATTGGTCCTATTTCTGCTTCTACTAAAACGTTAGGATGTGCGAGTTCGATTAGTTCTTTTGTTTCTTTTATATTTATGTCTAGTTTTTCTTTTGATTTATCTAGCATTACGCTTGTAAAACCTGCTTTTATTGCTTTTATGCATGATTCTTTACTACTTCCATGATCTAGGTGAATTGATACGGGTATTGTTATTCCAAGATCGCTTATTAGTCCTTTTATTATATTTACTACTGTTTTATATCCACCAATATATTTTATTGCACCTTCACTTACTCCCAATATTACAGGGTAGTTTTCTTTTTGACATTCTTCTAGTATAAACCTTGTCCATTCTAAATTGTTTATATTAAATTGTGGAATTGCTTGTTTTTTATTTTTAGCATTTATTAATTCTTTTTTCATATTAGTTAGCATGTACATCACCTACGTTTTATTATATTTAAAATGTTTATTAAAAGCAATATAATTGTTGTTTTTTTATGTAAATATTTAGTCAAATTATAGGATGTATGTTATTCCAATTATTATTAAAATAATTCCTCCTATCAATGTTGAAATTTTTCCTATTAAATTGTTTATTTTTTTTCCAAGTATCAATCCCATATATGTAAAAATAAGACTTGTTAAAGAAATTATTGTTACGCATAATATATAATTATTTCTTAGTGCTTCTAATCCTATACCTATTGAAAAACTATCTAGACTTACTGCAAGTCCAAATAATATCATTTCTTTTGATGTCATTTTTTTGATGTTTTCTTCTTTTTTAAATGAATCTATAATCATTTCTATTCCTATAAATGTTAGTACAATACATACTATTGTATCAGATGGGATAGGTATTATTTTTAATAGTATGTTTCCAGTTGTTAATCCTATTAAAGGCATTATAAAATGATATATTCCAACTATTATAGATATTTTATTTATATCTTTTTTTTCTAGATTTAATGTCCCATAAGCAAGTGAAAGTGAAAAGGCATCCATACTAAGTGATACTGCTATTGTTATTATTATATATATTGACATAAAAAAACCTCCATTTAATTTTATGTTTGGTGGTTTTAATTAGAAATATTTTTATGAATAAAATAATCATCAATTTTATTTGATGATTATTTGTTAGTAGTTATATTTGTATTATTTTATTATATTTTTCATTATATTATATTTTTTTTTATTATATGGATGATATCTTAATGGTAAATCAATTAAGTTAGTTTGTTTCATAATATCTTTTTTATGACTGAAAAGTTCATAACTATGTTTACCATGATAGTTACCTATTCCACTGTTTCCAACTCCTCCAAAACGCATATGATGTGACGCTACGTGCATGACTGTATCATTAATGCACCCTCCACCAAAACTTGTTTTAGTTATTACCTTTTTTATATTATTTTTATTTCTACTGAATACATAAAGTGCTAGTGGTTTGGGGTTTGAATTTATATAATCAATTACTTCATTTATATTTTCATAAGTAAAAATTGGAAGTAGTGGTCCGAATATTTCTTCTTTCATTATTTTTGAATCTAAGGTTAGTTCATCTAGTAATGTTGGTTCTATACGTCGATCAGAAGTTTTACCACCATAAATTATATTTCCTTCTGTCATAAATGATTTTAGTCTTTCAGTATGATGTTCATTTATGATTGATGGATAGTCATTATACTCTAATGGATTATTACTAATTGTTTTTTCTATTTCTTGTATTATAAGTTCAATAAGTTTTTGTTTAACTGATGAATGAACAAATAGGTAGTCCGGTGCAACGCATGTTTGACCTGCATTCAAAATTTTTCCAAATGCTATTCTTCTTGCTGCGCGTTTTAAATCTGCTGTATTATCCACTATACATGGGCTTTTTCCACCTAATTCGAGACAAACAGGTGTAAGATTTTCCGCTGCATATTTCATAACAATTTTTCCTATTCTTTCACTTCCAGTATAGAAAATGAAGTCGAATTTGGATTTAAGTAACTCTTCGGATTTTTCTTTACCTCCTTCTTCAACTGTAATGTATTTTTCAGGAAAGCATTCTTTTATGATGGTTGCAATAACTGATGATGTGTGTGGTGCTAATTCAGATGGTTTTATTACGGCACAGTTTCCTGCTGCTATAGCCCCTATTAATGGTTGTAAGCAAAGAAGAATAGGATAGTTCCATGGGGATATAATGAGAACTGTACCATATGGCTCGTGATATTCTCGACATATTCCTGGAAGAATTGCAAGTGATGATGGAATAAATGATGGTTTTGCCCAACGTTTTAGATGTTTTTTAATATAACTTATCTCACTATATATAATTCCTATTTCTGTAATATAGCTTTCATATTGACTTTTGTTTAAATCTTTTTTTAAAGCATTATATATTTTTTTTTCATTATTTCTTATGGAATTATATAATTTATTGAGTGATTCTAGTCTAAATGATACATCATATGTAGTTTTAGTAAGAAAAAAATCGTGTTGTAATTCTGATATTCTTTTTTTCTTCATCAATTTCCTCCCATTTTATTATATCATTTTTCTTTAATATATATTGTAATTTAATTTTTCTAATTTATTATTTATTCATCCATATTCCAAACTTCATCATTTTATGTGCTATTTTTCCATTTATTAGCATAGCAGGTATTGTAACAATAATTAGTGATGTTGTCATTATATCAAATGTTATAAATTCTGCTGTTTTTACTAATATTAATAGACTTATTGGGAGACAAATAATGCTTGTTATAAGCGAAGGTATAAATTTTTTTACATAGACACATATAATCATGTGAAGCACAAAATGTCCTGTAAGTGCAAGTAATAATCCAAACCATATTGCGTAAAGCACCTTTGAAGGAAAATAGTATGTTAGAAGACTTATACCAAAAAATGGTATGAATGCTTCATATACGGCAATTGCAAATCCCTCATTGGTAAAATTTCTGTATGCAGATGTAAGACGTGGATATTTTTTAAATACCTCCGGATTTTTCCTAAAAAACCAACAAAAACCTATAATTTCTTCCATATCATGAAAAATAAAAATAATTGGTAATAATAATAAATATTCTTTCATTTTTTTCCTCCTACAAAATGACACATTTGTGTCAGATTTATAATTATGATATACTTAATATTGTTAGAAGTAAATAAAAAATATTAAAAATACACAATTATATAATATTGTGTCACTTTTTAAAGAGGAGGTTTTTTTATGTTAAATTCTATTAATCCGTCAGCTATAAGATCTCAGCAGGAAATAAAAAAAGCATTGATTGCGCTTATGAGAGAATATCAATATAAAGATATAACAGTAAAGCAAATAATCTTAGAGTCTGAACTTTCAAGAAAAACGTTTTATCGAAATTATAATTCAAAAGATGATGTATTAATATCTTTGGTAAAAATTTCTTTAGAGGATTATTTTAGTATTGTTAATAATGAAGATGTCGATATATTAAGTACTATATTTTCTTTTGTTGATAAGAATAAAGAATTATTATCCTTATTGGATAAGAATGATATGTTAAATGTTGTATTACAATATATAAATAGGTATGGATTTGAATATCGTAAAAAACATTTGTCATCATCAAACCCATTTACACAATTATTCGACAGTCTTGATTCAGATTATCTTATTGCTTTGAACTGTGGTGCAATTTGGAATGTCGTTTCATTATGGATACATCAAGGTATGAAAGATAGTCCTGATAGTGTTAGAGCTACTATTTCAGAGTATCTTTCAAGGTTAAAACAGTCAGATATAAAACTACTATAACAAGATTGTTATAACTGTTACTACTTTTATATCAATAGGTTTATTAACCTAAAAATACTTTTCTACTATTTCTTTTACAAAAGATTTGTATTCTACTTCATTTGTTTCTGTTTCTTCTGCTTCTAATAGACATATTGGAGGGAATAATACACACCACCAGTTGTTTCCTTTTCCTTCTCCTAGGGTTATTAATAATGATTCATATAATCCTTCTTTATATTTTATTCCCTTATATTCCTTTTCCGGAAAGTAATTTAATCCAAAATTAATAGTATAGTCTTTATCATAATTTATTTGTGTTAAATAGTTGTCTAGTTCTTTATTTAAATTTTTTAAATTATCGTTTATTATGTTTCTTGCTTCTTCTATATTTTTAACATCTTTTAATAGTTCTTGCATATATAGTTGTACATTTTTTCTTATTTCTTGTTTTTTTTCTTGATCATATTCTGAATCGCTGTTTCCTATTACTCTTATTCTTATTGCATTATCTGGTATTTCTACTAATCTTTCCGCTTTTACTCCTATAAGCATGTATGTTGTTATTATTAAGAATAATGTTATTAATGTTTTTTTCATATAAAAATCGTTCCCTTCTATTTAATAGTGGAACGATTTATTTTTTTTATACATTTTATTTCTAATTAATTTTTAGTTAAATATTGATTTTATTTTTTTATTATGATAGAATGTATTTAGTGAAGTGATTCTTCATATAATAAAAAAGGATATGTCTGAATTGAGGCTCAGATGTTTCCCAGTTCTTCTGGACATCCGATAACAACATTAGTTGAAATCAGATGTTCTTTTGTTTTATCAAAAGATGTAATACTTTAGTCTAAACTAAGATGTATTTTATTATTACGAAAAATAGTGTCATTACTAGAACTATCAATAGTATTATTGTGAATATTAATCCAGCAATATATCTATGTAATCTGTCTTCTCTAAGTGACATATTATCGTCCTCCTTTTTTTATTATGTATATTATGAGAGTTGGAGGAAAACATCTGATTTTCCAAACATATCCTACGTATAATTATAACTTGTAATTAATTTATAGTCAATCTTTTTATTAATTTTTTGTTAATTAAAACATCAGTTTGTTCTGATGTTTATTTGTGATATGATTCATTATTTTTTATTTTATATGATCTATATATTTGTTCTAGAAGTATTACTCTAAATAGTTGATGTGGAAATGTTAGTTTTGAGAATGATAGTTTGTAGTTTGATATATTTTTTATTTCGTTTGATAGTCCATATGATCCGCCTATTATAAATGTTATATTTGGATTTGTTGTTTCTAGTTCTTCTATTTTTTTTGATAGTTCGATACTAGATAATTCTTTTCCTTCTATTTCTAGTGTTATTATGTAGTCTTTTTTTTCTATATTTTTTTGTATTAGTTCACTTTCTTTTTGTTTTATTAGTTCTTCGTTATTTAGATTTATATCTTCTACTTCTATTATTTTTATTTTTGTATATTTTGATATTCTTTTTTGATATTCTTCTATTGCTTCTTTAAAGAATTTTTCTTTTATTTTTCCAACGCATATTATTTTTATCATACTTCTATTAACTCCGTTTTTGTTTCTTGGTGTGCGATTTTTATGTCTATATTATTGTTATCTATTGTTTCTTTTAGTGTTTTTAGTGCGAGTTCATCTGTGTTGTTGTGTTCGCTTAAATGGGCTAGTATTATGTGTTTTGTATTATCTCCTATGAATTTTTTTAAGTAGTAGGATGAGTCTTTATTTGATAAGTGTCCTTTATCTCCTAGTATTCTTTGTTTTATGTGGTATGGATATTTTGGATTATTCATAAGCATTTCAACATCATGATTGCTTTCTATTATATACATATTTTTGTTTTTTAACAGTTTATGGTTTTTTATATTAATATATCCTGTATCTGTTATATATACTATTTCTTTATTATCATTTTCTATTATATATCCATTTGAATCTTCTGCATCGTGTGATGTTTTTATAGCTGTTACTGTTATATCTTTTATTATTGTTTTATCTGTTATAAATTCATAGTTTTTTAATTCTTGGTTCAGCTCTTTATACATTATTTCTGTTAGGTATGCTTTTGCTTTATGTTTTTTATTAAATACTCTTAATCCTTCTACGTGATCTTTATGTGTGTGAGTTATGAATATTCCATCTATTTCTTCAGGATCTACGTTTATTTCTTTCAGTTTTTTTTCTGTCGTTAATGAGTTTAATCCAATATCTATTAGTATTCTTGCTTGTTTTGTTTCTATATAACAACAGTTTCCTTTTGAGCCTGAGGCTAGTACGCAGACTCTCATGCTTGCTCCTTTAACATATTTACGAAGGTACTTACATTTCTTCTAAATATTAGGTCTACTGTTGTTGTTGGACCGCTTCTGTTTTTAGCTATTATAAATTCACTTTTTGATGTGTTTTCATCTATTGAGATTTGTTTTGTATAGTAGTCTTCTCTATATAGGAATGCGACTATATCTGCGTCTTGTTCTATTGAACCTGATTCTCTTAGGTCACTTAGTAGTGGACGTTTATCTTCTCTTCCTTCTACTGTACGTGATAATTGGGCTAATGCGATGACTGGTATATTTAATTCCATTGCGAGTGTCTTTAATGATCTTGATATTTCTGATACTTCTTGTTGTCTATTTCCTGCATATCTAGCTGAACCACTTATTAATTGTAGGTAGTCTATTATTACTATTCCTAGTCCACCTTCTGAGTTATATAGTCTTCTACATTTTGCTTTTATTTCGCTTATTGTCATTCCTGCTGTATCGTCTATGAAAAGCTTTGTTTCTGCAAGTCTACTCATTGCTTCATTGAATTTTTTCCAGTCGTGGTGTTCTAGTTTTCCACTTCTTAGTTTGTTTGCTTCTATTTGTCCTACACTTGACAGCATTCTCATAGCTAGTTGTTCTCCGCTCATTTCCATGTTGAATAATGCGACTGTTTTATCTGTGTTCATTGCGATATTGGTTGCTAGATTAAGTGCGAAGGCTGTTTTTCCCATTGCTGGACGTGCCGCAATTATTATTAGTTCGTTTTCATGAAGTCCACTAGTAACTTTATCTAAGTCATAGAAGCCTGTTGGTATTCCTGTTATTTCGCCTTTTTGAAGGGATAGTTTTTCTAGATCGCTTTGTGTTTTTAAAAGTACATCTTGTATACTTCTAAATTCTGTTCCTTTTTTTGTTTTTACAACGTTTAGTATTTTCTTTTCTGCATTGTCTAATACTTCACTAATATCTTCTTCTTGATTGTAACCTGATGATACAATTTCTGTTGCTTCTTCTATTAGTCTTCTTAGTATTGCTTTTTCTTCTACTATTCTAATATATTCATCTATGTTTGCAGCTGTTGGCACAAAGTTTATTATTTCTGTTAGATATTCTATTCCACCTATTTGTTTTAGTTGTTTTTTATTTTCTAGTTCCTCTGTAACGGTAGTCATATCTATTGATATTAGTTTTTCTCTTAATGATTTTATTGCTTCAAATATTTTTTGATTTGCATCTAGATAGAATAAGTCTTTACTTAATGATTCTAGTGCTTTTTGTGTTGCGTAGTTTGAAAGAAACATTGATCCCAATACCGATTTTTCTGCGTCTATATTATGTGGCATTGTTTTTTCCATTTTATCACCTTACTTCTTTATTTCTACTTTTATTTTTGCGATTACTTTTTTATGTAATTCAATTTCAACTTCATGGAATCCTATTGTTTGTAGTGGGAATTCTAGATGTATGTCTTGTTTTTTTATTTTATATCCAAGACTAGCTAATTTTTCTTTTATTTGTTTTACTGATATTGTTCCAAACATTTGGTCCTGTGCTCCAGTTTTTGCTTTAAATACTATTTTTTCTTTTTCTAATTTTTTCTTTAGGTCTTCCATGTCTTTAATTAGCAGGTTTTCTTCTAGGGCATGTTCTGCTTTTTCTTTTTTTAGTCTATTTACGCTTTGATTAGTAGCTTGAACTGCATATTTGTTTTTTATTAGATAATTCATTCCATAACCGTCTTTTACTTCTTTTATTTCTCCTTTTTTTCCTTGTCCTTTAACGTCTTTTATGAATATTATTTTCATAGCATACCTCCTCTAATGTACTTGTTAATAGTTTTTCTGCCATAATAATGTCTGTATCTATTTGACATGCAGCATCAGTTAGATGTCCTCCTCCGCCTAATAGTGACATTATTTGTTCAACATTTATATTACCAAGTGATCTAGCGCTAATTCCGATTCTTTTATTAGATAATTCTCCTAGTGTGAATGATGCTTCTACTTTATCAAATCTAAGCAGGTCTTCTGACATTGTTGCTAGATATGATGGATTATAGTTTTTTCCTTCTAATTTGCATACCATCATATTATTTATCATATAGCTATTTTCTATTTGCTTTGTTCTATTAATGTAATCTTGTTTTTTTATTTTTAATATGTTTTGTTTTAATATGTTGTCTGCTCCCATTCTCATTAGTTCTGCTGCTGTTTCGAAGGTTTTTTCTGTTGTTTTTATATTGTATCCATTTGTATCTATTTCTATTCCTGCGAGCATTATTGTTGCTATTTCAGGATCCACAGTTTTTCCTTTATGTTTTAAGTAGTTTGTTACTATTTCTGTTGCACTAGATGCGGTTGAATCAATATATTCAAATTTTGGTTCTATTTTGTCTTTTCCTATTATATGGTGATCAATTACAATTATATCTTCTATTTCATTTAATATTTCTTCATGTTCTAAAAGGCTTTTTCTATGTAGGTCTGTTATTATAAGAAGTGTATCGTCTAGTTTTTCTTTATAATTTGTTTTATTTATAAAATCTATATCTTTTTTTTCTAATACTTTGAATGCTTTTGCCATTGATTCATTTAGTTTATCTTCTGTTTTAAATATAAAGCATTCTTTTTCTATCGAATAGTATAGTCCAAGAGATGAACCTATACAGTCTAGGTCTGGATTTTGATGACCTATTATTATTATATTTTTATGGTTATTTATCTCTTCATCTAGTTTTTTAAAGAAGTTATTCATGTTTATCCTCCAATTCTTTTAGTTTTTGTGCAAGTTTTTTTATTTTATCAAATCTGTGGTGTAGTCCTGGTTTTGTTATTTTTTGATTTGTCTCTAATGAAATTATTTCGCTTAGTTCTTGCAGTGATGCATCTTTATATTTTAGTCTATAAGTTGCTGCAATTTGTTCTTTTTCTGATAGTAGTTCTATACCATGTTTTTTTATTAGTTCTATGTCTTTTATTTGATCATCTGCTGTTTTTATTGTTCTTTCTACGTTTGCTTGTTCACAGTTATTTAGTCTATTTGTCATATTCACATGATCTCTAAATATTCTTATGTCCTCATAGTAAAGCAGTGCTTTTGTTGTACCTATTAATCTTAGGAAGTCTCCTATTTTTTCTGCTTCTTTTATGTATATCATATATTTATTTTCTCTTTTTAATATTTTACTGTTTAAATTATATTGGTTTAGGATGTTATTTATAAATTTAGAATAGTTTTCGTTATCCACAACTATTTCCATGTGATATCTTGATGTTTTAGGGTCATTTATACTTCCTTTTGCAATAAATACTCCTTTTATGTATGATCTTATTAGGTTATCGTCGTCTATAATATAGCTATTTGGTATTATTGTATTTAAGCTTAAATCATCTATTATTTCTTGTTTTTTATTTATATCTATTATATATATTAAGTTTTTATTATAGTTATATAGTTTTCTTACTGTAATTTTAGGTATTATTTTATAGTTTTCTTGAAATAAGTTAAATATTAAATTAGCTACTTCTTTGTTTTCGGTTTGTATTTTTATTGTTTTATCTATTGTTTCATTTTTTGTTATTCCCGAAAGTAATGATATTTTTTCTAATTTATTATATTTCTGTTTACTTATTTCTGTTTTTATTTCTCCCGTGAATGACATTATTTTAATAAGTATGAAAATATATCTAGTGATAGTTTTAGTGTATCGTGTCTAAGAGATCCTTCTTCTACTTTTACTAAGTCATCACTAATTATTTCTATTCCTTTTAAATTTTGTTTATCTAAAATTACAGGATCTTTTTGTTCTAATGATGCGTATTTATTTATTATATTTGGTTCGATTTTTCCATTATTTGCGATTACTACATCAACTTTTCTTTTATCTAAGTATTCATTTAGTTTATTCACATGATCTGATACATTAAATTTATCTGTTTCTCCTGGTTGAGTCATAATATTACACACGTACATTATTTTTGATTTACTTTCATTTAATGCTTGTTTTATTTCTTTAGGTATTAGATTTGGTATTATACTTGTATATAGGCTTCCAACACTTAGTATTATTAAGTCTGCTTTTTTTATTGATGTTATTGCTTCTGGCGTAATTTCTGGTTCGTTTTTGTAAAATACTTTTTTTATGGTTTTGTTTGCTTCTGTTATGTGGTGTTCTCCTTCTACAATTGTTCCATCTGTCATTTCAGCTACTAGTGTTATATCTCCATTTTCGGTTAGTGGTATTACTTTTCCATTTAGATTTAATACTTTTCCTAGTGCTTTTATTCCTTCTGAAACGCTTCCTGTTATGTCTGTCATTGCTTGTAATAGGAAGTTCCCTACTGCGTGACCATTTAGATAACTATCTGTTTCAAATCTATAGTTAAACATTTTTTCGAATAGTGGTTCTGTTTCTGATAATGATATTAACACTCTTCTTATATCTCCCATTGCTGGAGTGTTGAATTCTTTTCTTAGTATTCCTGAAGATGCACCATCATCGCATACTGATACTATTGCGGTTAGGTCTAGTGGAAATTGTTTTAATCCTCTTAATAATGTTGATAATCCATTTCCTCCACCCATTACTACTACTTTTTTATTCATAAAGGTTCATCCTTTCTTTTTCACTATTAAATATTATACTATTTATAATTCTTTATGTAAATCAAACTGGAATTTTTTATTTGTTTTTCATAGAAAAAAAGTATAGTTGTCTATACCTTTAATTTTTCTATTTCTTCTATTGTTAATCCTGTTATAGTAGAAATAGTATTAATATCAATGTTTTGTTCTAATGACTTTTTAGCTATCTCAAGTTTCTCATAATTAATTCCGATTGTTTTACCCTCACTAAGTCCAAGTTTTTTGCCTCGTTCTTCCGCATCTTCTAAAGCTATTTTATGACAATACTCTTCTATTTGTTCTTTCTCTAGATTTGTAATAAATGGTGTATCATTACTCATGATTTTTAATTTCTCAACTGTATCCATAAGAATCTTATCTCCTTTACATAATTTTCTTAATTCAGATTCTAGATCAATCGTTAATAAATAACAGAATTT
>Ga0247611_10001539_pt1 | contig 40624 bp, 51 predicted proteins | sample 177DNAGHGhighgp2_FD_192422 | JGI IMG/M metagenome (GOLD analysis project Ga0247611, IMG submission 192422) | Sheep rumen microbial communities from Palmerston North, Manawatu-Wanganui, New Zealand - 1770 DNA GHGhigh gp2 | ecosystem: Host-associated > Mammals > Digestive system > Stomach > Rumen... | reverse complement strand
AAGTGGTGATGTTACACTAGAACAATTAAAAATAGATAATGTTGAAGATTTAAAGTTAATTTTGAATTATTATAAACAACTACTAATTAAAAAATACACTAAAGCAAAAGGAGAATAAAATATGAAACTTAAAAAAGTTTTTAATGTAGAATATGAAACAAGAAAGACAATTAGATATTTAAGAAGATATGCTGAAAAAAACTGTAAGAATTCTTTTAATAAATATGTAATCGGTATGTCTGGCGGTAAGGATTCTTTTGTTGCGGCAGCCCTAGCTGCTAAAGCTGTTGGCCCTGAACACGTAACAGGTTTAATTATGCCAAATGGAACTCAAAAGGATATTAATGATGCTATTGAATGTTGTGAGGTTTTAGGTATCAAGTATGAAATTGCAAATATTGAAGAACTTTATAATAACCTTGAAACCTTATTAGATACAGTCACTAAAACAGAAGCTAATTATGTTAGCAAAACAAATGATCCTGCTTGTATTAGAACACTAGTTTTACTAGCTTTAACTAGAAGAATTGGTGGTGTAATGCTTAACACTTGTAACCGTAATGAAGACTTATTAGGCTATTCAACTTTTGGCGGAGATAGTATGGGTGGCGTTGGCCCTCTATGTATGTATACAGTAACTGAAATCTTAGCTATCGGTGATTATTTAGGATTACCTTATCATTTAGTTCATAAAGATCCATCTGATGGTATGTGTGGAACTACTGATGAAATTAATTTAAGTAAAATGTTAAATATTCCTAATTTTACTTATGAAAGACATAGCAAGTTAATTAGAGGCGAAGAACACGATTTTACTGATGATGAAATCAAGAGAATGGTTGCTCTTTACAATAGAATGAAATTCAAGATTGAAATCATTAGAGTTAAGCATCAAGGTGTTAGAATGTTTGACTTCTTCAAGAAAATTCCTAGAAAATATTTAGCTCAATAAGGAAACTTAAAAAGCTAAAAATGGAAAGGTTAAAGTGACCATTGCTTTCAATAATAAACACCTAATATAAGAGGTAGGTGATACAAATATTTTCAACAAAAATGATTTCTGAAAATGTAAATAGTTCAGTATATGAAACAATTCTAATTGAAGATTTTTTCAATGAATACATTTGTAAGTGCACTATCAGTATAAATAAAAATACAGGTGTTTGGACAATATCTCAATGGTATGCTAACAAAGAATATCAGCATCAAGGATATGGTCGTATGACTATGAAAGAATTAGTCAACACACTTTATAAAATTCAAAAACCTACATCTATAAATTACATTTGGAATAATGTCAATCAATATGTTTTAGATTGGTTGATAAAACATTTTGAAGCTAGACTTTCAGATGAGGCAATTAGGATTTTAAAGTATTTAAATGAAGATGTCAAAGAAGGACATCAATACATTTTAAATAAAGATTTATTTTTAAAATATTTCAATATTGAATGAAAAATACACTAAAATATTAGTATTTCAGGGTAAAATATTATAAAAATATTATAAAAAACATTTCAAAGGAGATTTTATTATGGATTTTAACATTATAAGAATTTTAATGAACATTGATGTTCAAACTGATTTTATTACAGGAGCATTAGCTAATAAAACAGCAGAAGAAAGAATGCCTGATTTGATTAAATTTGTTAAAGAAGTTGAGGCTGATTTAGCAGTTGCCACAATGGATTGGCATCACAAAAATTATTTAGAGACAATGGAAGGAAAACGTCTTAATGTTCCTCATTGTATTGCTGGTACTGAGGGTGCTAAAATTGATCCTGAATTTTTAAAGGCGTTAAGAGAAAAATTTGGAAAGAAATTAAGAATTGTCAAGAAGAAAACTTTTGGCTATTATGATTGGAAGAAATTCTTCAAGAAATTTTTCAAGGAATTAGGAATTGAAGCAATCAATGATGGTGAAAATCTAGAATTTATTTTCATTGGTTTCTGTACAGACATTTGTGTAATTTCTAATGTAATGCTTATCAAGGCTTTATTCCCTAATGCTAGAATTATTGTAAAGGAGAAATGTTGTGCAGGTGTTGATATGGATAGACATAATACAGCATTAAAAGCAATGCAAGCTTGCCACATTGATATTGAATAATATGGAACCAAAATGGCTTTATAGATTAGAGGCTGTTAGTCCTAACAAGGGACTATGGTATAATTCAAACAATGAATATGTATGGAATATCGGTGAGTTAGAAGAATGTAAAACAAAAGATTTACCTATGGGTTATGATGCAAGATATCATAAAGACGGTAGATGCTGGTTTTCTTCTTGCTCTAGAAAAGAAGATTTAACTCACTGGTATTCATTAAAAGATGCTAATGATTTAATTAATAATGGATTTGTATTTACTCGTTATTTAGCAACGGAATATGTTGAATATGAGTTAGAGACTACATTTATTAAAGAAACCTCATTAAAAAGGGAAATTCTTGATATAAACGAATTATTTGCTAACGTAGGGAGGTAACAAATAATGGCTAACTTTTTTCTAGTTTGTGGTATTAGTGGTGGTGGTAAAACCACTCTTAGTAAAAAGTTAATAGAGAAAAATCCTCATTTAAAACTCTTCGATGTTGATGAATATTACAGGAGAATTAATGGTGATGAACGTATTCATAAAAATACTTTTGATGTATGGAGTTTAATTTTTAAAGAACTGTATCAAAGCGAAGTAAAAAATGAAGATGTTTTAATTACTTCAAACTCATTATTTGTTGCTTAAAGAAGACAATTCATTGAATGGTTTCCTACCTTCAAACACCATTTACTTTGGGTAATGGCACCACTAGAAAAAATGTTTAGAAGGAAATCGTAGTAGATATAGGACTATGCCTGAAGATATTTTAATTAAGGATTGGCATAGAATGGAATTTCCTAATCCTGGTGAAGCTGGTTGGGATACAATAGTTCATATTACAAATTGTTGGGACAATGAAAATTATATTCTTTTTGATTTAAAAGGTAATATAAAAGATTTAATTAATTTTTAAGAGAAAGATAGGATAATTGTATGGAAAAGTTTAAATTAGGTTTTATGGTTGGACGTATGCAACCAATTCATAAAGGTCATCAAATATTAATCGATAAAGGATTAGAAATGTGTGAAAAATTTGTCGTATTGCTTGGTTCTTCTAATGTTTCAAGAGAAGGTGAAAATCCATTTACCTTTGAAGAAAGAAAAGAAATGATTAAAGCAATTTATGGTAATAGAGTAGAAGTTTATCCTATAGTCAATATCGGTATTGGCTACACTCCTGAATGGGGTAACTATTTAGTTAATACAATTAAATTTTACACTGGAGAAACTCCTGATTTTACAATTGGTGGTGTTGAAGAAGATAGAAATAATTATCTTAACAACTATCCTGAAATTACTAGATTTATTATTTCAAGAAATCTAATTAAAATTAACTCAACTAAGATTAGAGAAATTTTTGAAGAATATTCAGTAGATGAACTTCGTAATGAATATCCAGAATATAAAGTAGAAAAAATTCGAGAAGCGAAAGCTACTTTAAATCAAGCTCTTGATTCTAAAATTGAATCTATCTTAATAAAACTTCTTCCCAAAATATACCAACAATAATATTTAAATATTATCGTCTTCTTTAATTTCTTTTTTATAATTAACATTATTATATATTTATACCAAAATAGGCCTTTTCTTACCAGAAAAAGCCTTATTTTTTGTTTATACCTGTGATTACTTTTTCAAAGTAACCCCTTTTAACACCTAAAGGTGTTAACTTTGCCAACGTTGAGAAGAAACATCATTTTTCCATTTAAAATCGCTTTTATTTTCTAAAACATAATCAAATTGATTTAAAATTCAATTGGAGGAAAAATAATAATGAAGAAAATCAATATATTGAATATGAAAGAATGTTATTTAGACTTTGATCATTATGCGGACAATGGTCATCTTGCTGTAATAATTCATCCTAATAATCTTGACGAAGAAGATGATTTAGTTTTGAGTGTTAACATTCCAGAGGTTGAATGTTACGAAAATATGTTCTGGGTTAAAAGTTATTCTTATGAATTAGATTATGCAAAAGAATTAGCAAAAGAAAATATCATTGAACAAGTGTATGTAGATAATAAACCAATTTACTGTACAAATGGTATTGCTAAGTTTTACTTGTATAGAATTACACCTAAGACTTTCAACTATGTTTCAGATAGAAATTCTAGTGATGTAAAAGTTCTTTACTCAACAAGTTTAAGAGAATACAAAAATCGTTATTTTACAATCTTAAATATGCGAGATGCTAATTTCAGTTTACCACTTGCTGAACTTAATTTTAGAAAGTATGCCGATGCAGTTGAGAATGAAACAAATCCAGAATTGGTAGCTGAAATCAATAACATTATTTTTGAAACAAACAAATTAAAACCAGAGGATTGCTAAGGCAATCTTCTTTTTCTTTTAAAACATAACAAAGGTGAAAACATTTTATATAGGAGAAAATATTAATGACAAAATACGATAAATTAAAAAACCAATATAATTTATCTCCCGAATATGTTTCCGCTTATAATTCACCGTATTTAGTAAATGAATTAAAAAATCTTCAACCAAAATATAACATTGAAGATGTAGCTAATGAATTACAAAAATATGCAGACAGTAATAGATTTGAAAAGGATTCAAGAAACTTTAAAATGCAAAGCACTTCCAAAGATTTTGCATCTGAATTTATTTATCAATCTGAAACTGCTAAAGATTTATATGCCGAAACTAAAAAATATTATTTTGAAAATAAAGAACAAATTGATCAAGAATTTAAAACCACTGATTTTGATAAGTGTAAAGTCAATAATTTATATCTTGGATATATTTTACACAGATGGTTTAATTTCTGGTCTAGTCAAATTCAAGAAGCAATTCTTTTCACAAAGAAAGGTTGCTTATTAGAATATGGTGCTAGATATGGAGATGTAAATGTTCCGTGTGAAACAACTGACAAGAAATATGGAAGACTTGCATACTACTGGTCAAAAGATACAAATGGTAATTTTGTCAAAGGTAGATCAAAGGCAAACAAGAAAATTGATGGTTATATTTATGAGATACCGTTTGATGTAAAAGCATCAAGATATCCTAATACACCAAATCTTAAAAATAAAGATTCTGTATTTTATAATTTAACCTTAAATCAATATCTTGAAAAGAATTCTATTCCATTAGGTTCTTACATAGGTAGATTAGAAACTGCAAAGTTTTTAATTGAAAATGCCTCTGATGATGCAGATGGTTCTAATAGAAGCCACGTTGCAAATCGACTATTCTTTATCTTTGATAATGAAAGAGATAAATTTAATTATTCTAAAATAAATAAAGCAGTTGATGAATTCTTAGCCGAAGTTCAAAAGAGAGGCTTTAGAAGCGCTGATGTTTTGATTAACGGCAAAAAAGAAAGAATTTTAACAGATTGCATTTATATTAAATAAAGAGTCTTCAAAGGCTCTTTTTCTTTTTTTAATTTTACAAAAAAAGACATAAAGAAAGAAAGTTAATAATTAATAAAAAGGAGAATAAATAAAAATGAAAAAGAAATCTTTAATAACAACTTTAGCTTTAACAGGAGGACTTTTAAGTTTAGGATTATGCTTAACATCTTGTGATTTAGCTCAAAATAACGCAGCAACACAAACTCCTATTTCTGAAACTACTCCAACCTTACCTAATCCTACTGATGATACAACCCCTTCTAATCAAGAAGGAACTTTAAAACAAAAAATTTTAAATTCTAATTCTGAAAATGAAATTATTAATATCTTAGGTGAGTATTCATTAGAAGAAATAGAACTTGCTCTTAAAGATGAAGAAGTTCAAAACAAAATTACTTTATCAGATCAATTTAATAATTTACAAGTTATTTTATCATCAGTTAATGATACACTAAAACAAATTTCAAATAATGTAGCTTCTTCTAAAACTGTTGCCAAAGAAGATTATAATTATCTTGAGTTCGATGTTGTAAAAAAATATAATTATTCTTTTTATGCTTCAAATTTAGAAAATGCTAATGTGCATATACAAAATGGAATAATGTATTATTGTGGTACAAATTCTTCAACATCACATTCTTCAGGCACTAGTTCTTCTTCCGGAACATCTACTAGCAGTGGTTCACCTATTGGTGCTTCTTCTTCTAATTCATCTTCTCACGGCTCAAGCTCAGGAGCTTCTACATCCGATCCTGTTTCTGAAAATTCCGATTTTAAACCAACAACACTTCATTTTTATAATATAAGTGATGTTGATATATCTACTTATTCTTATGAAGATATTTCTAGAATTTATAAAATAGTTAAATCAGCTTTAGTTAATGATGATAATAAATTAACATTACAATCTTTTAATTTTAATAAAATACAATTAATAGAAAGTGATAAAACTTATATTAAAAAAATTTATTCTGAAAATAGCGAAGGAAGAAGTTCGAGCGTAGGAACAAGTTCGGGTTCATCCCAATCATTCTCACAAGGAACTTCATCAAGTGATTTTATTGGTTGGGATTCATCGTCAAACACAGGAACATCGACATCTGATAGCACTTCAAATTCTTTTTCTCAGGGTTCAGGCTCTAGCACATCGACATCTGGTTATAATGAAGGGGAATCATCATCTTCAACATCCGTTTATTCATATTATTCAATTTATGAAATGCAAGGAACAAATGATTTAACTTTACATTTCAAATTAGAATTTAATGATAATGTATCTTTAGAAGATATGTTAAATCTTATAAATATAAACAGCAGTTCATTTACTGTTAATTTAACTAATATTTATTATAAGTAAGAAATAACGTGGACTTAGTTCCACGTTTTCTTTTTCAATATAAACACCTAATATATAAAAGAATTAATATTTTGGAGAATTGTAATTATGAGTTTATTTAATAGAAAACCTAAGCAAATTAAAATAGAAGATTTAGAAGTTCTTGTATATGGTAATGACTTAGATATAGCCGAAAGACTTCGTGATTTTATTGCTGATTATAAACAAGAAATAAAAGATATCGAAGATGAAGAAACAAAAATATTTAAGCATTTTTTATCTTTAGGTATTCCTAAGGACGCTTTATTAAGTCCTGTTCGTGAATCACCTAATTGTAATAAATTAATTTTTAGTAAAGACGATTATAGCGAAAAAGAATATTGGCATTGCATATATGATTGGGATACAGATATTGATGTTGATTGGAGTGCTAAAAATTTATTAGAAGTTTTAGTATCTATTGAAAAAGAAAGCAAACAAACAATTATCAATTTTGGTCTAAGTAATAATTGCATTGATGATCTCGATAATTTTACATATGATGATTATTGGACTGATGATGAAGGAAGTTGTGATAATTCTGATTATGAAAGTGATTATGCTGATAAAGATAATAATATTGTTTTTGGCAAAATTAAAGGTGAAGTTTCTTTAGACGAATGTTGTGATTCTTTTAATTTACAACTATCTGATGGAAATTATTATCATTTATATTTTTGTGAAAACAAATAAGGAGAATAATAATGAAAACATTTTTTATAGGAGATACACATTTCAATCATACAAATGTAATGATGTATGAAGAAACAAGATTAATAGCTACTGCTGAATATATCAAGAATAATGTTTCAGGATATTTTGATAAAAAGGTGGAAGAAATTGTTTCTGAAATTAAATTAGCTCATAAACTATATTCAGAAGATAAAGAGAACTTTGATAAGAAAAAGACATTTTCTAAATATTTAAATTTTCATAATGAAATGTTAATTAAAAATTGGAACGAAACCGTTTCAAAGGAAGATACAGTATATGTATTAGGCGATTTTGCTTTCGGCGATAAAAAGACTGTTGCTTCGTTTGCCACAAGATTAAATGGTAAAAAAATTTTAATTGTAGGTAATCACGATCATAAGAAAGATTGGTATTCTACTACTTTCACTAAAAATGAAGTTAGACAAATTTTAAAAGGTAATATTACTGATGCATTAAAAGAAAAATTAAATTTACCTGAAAAATTAGGATTTGTTGATGCAGTTGATTTTGATATTTTAAAAAGAAAATTTATTTTAGGACATTATAATCCTGTTACATTGTCTAATTCTGGTTTTTACACATATATTTATGCACACGTTCACGGAAATGAACAATTCCCTTTTCATTACGAAAACAGTTATTGTGTAAGCGTTGAAAAAATCGGCTTTAGACCTACTCAAATTAAAGAGTATGATGATTTTATTACGCCTGACTATGAAGTGTAACAATCGGGGCATTTTCTAATTTTGCCCCGTTTATCGAGGTGATTGTATGGACATTATTTTATATTGTAATTTAATAAAACCTATATTATTAAAAGAGTCTAATGGCATTACTTTTACTAATGATAAAAATTTTCTTTATAATTATAATGTGTTAAATGGAAAATGTGTTATAAAATGTGAAGTTCAATCTTTTTTTAGAATTTTCCCTGCTATTGATTTTAATACAGAAGATAATATCAAATTTGTTGGTGAAGGAATTTTTAATGAAGAAAAAAATATAATTGAAAAATCATTATTTTCTCACGAAGAATTAAAAGAAATAATTTGTAAAGACAATCTTAATAAAAAAGACGAATATGATATTGACTTTGGCTTAGAATTAAAAAACATTCAATTGCTTGATGAATTTTTATCTCAAGAACATTTTTCTAATAATTTTATAATCAAATTATCATCTAAAGAAATATATCAAATTTTAACACAAAACAAAACTTTAATTATAAAAAATAAATTGCCAAAAGAATTAATAAAATATTTTGATTGGAGAAAAATAAAACCACATCCTTTAAATTTACAGATTATAGGTCATAAATATAGAGAATTGCTTTGTCCGTATTGCTATAAGATATTATTTAAGCTAACAAAAGATAAAAGTGAAAAAGATTTTTCTTTAAAAGAATGTCCTAGATGTAATTTTAAATTTGAAAAATAATGCTAAAAACCTCTGTTTTAAAACATAAATTAAAAAGAACGGAGGCTTTTTCTATGTCTGAAAAAATTGTTTTTAATAAAAATGATATTGATGAAACACTTAAAAGAGTTAATCTTTTTCTTGTTTCAAAGAAATTTTCAAAAGAAGAATTAAAGATAGAAACTAAAAATGGAGTTTTTAATCATAAATTAAATAGCTTTGATATTATACTATCAACTGGTAAATTTTCTTTTTCAAAAAAAGAATGTAAAGCTCATTTCAATTATAAAAAATTATGCAAAGCTATAAAAATAAATGATAATGATAAATTTGAAGTTCAAAGTGCAAACTTACTAATTATTTTTTGTAATTATTATTTGTGCATTAAAAATAATTTATCTGTCGACTCTTTCAAGCACAACCTTTCTATTGAAGGAACTTTCTCAGATAACGAAATCAATCATTATTTAAAAACATTGAATTTATCAGGAAATAATGATTTGTCTCCTGAAAATAATAATGTAAATAATACAATAGAAGCAACTACACCTGTTAACACTTCTTTGTCACCTTTAGAAAAAATACAAGAAAAGTATAAAATGCTTTCTGAAAATAGAACTAATGAGTATAAAGCTTTATATTCTTCTTATTCTAATTTATCTGCTGATGAAATTGAAGTTAGAGATTTAACTGAAGAAGAAAAAGAAGAATTAAAAGCTAACAATAATAATGAAATTATACAAGCTTTAGAAGATAGAATTCTTGAAATAGAATTAAGTGATGAAGAACCTCTTTTAAAAGAAAAGAAAATTCAAGCTATTAAATATTCTATTAAAGAATATCAAAAAGAAAATAAGAACTATCAAAAATAAAAAGGAAGGATAATAATTATGGCTACTGTAAAATCTATAACTTTTAATAATAAAGATCCTGAACAAGCTTTAAAAATTTCTACTATGTATTTAAAGCAAAAAGGAATTGATGCATCATTTGAAAGAGCAACAAGTAAATTCAAAAAAAGATTAGTTGCTTTTAGAGCCAATTTAGGAAATGTCATTTATGAATTTACACCCGAGTATGCTGTTGCTAGTGCTATGGTAAATGGTTCTACAAAAGAAATAGCATCTGTAAATGCAGGTAAGTTTTTTCCTATGGAAAGTAAAAACATTTTAACTATTGCAGCTAATTATGAATTATATCTTTCTGGCCAAATGACCTCACTTGAATTTAAACAAAATTTAATGAGAGAGTGCACTTATGAAGAAAATGACTATAAAATTTTAGCAAAAACATTAAAAATGGATTATTCTAATAGATATTATGGCTATTCACAAAATGATATTGATGACGAAGAAAAGCACGAACACCAAAACTTAGAAATTCCTACTTTTAATGAAACTGATTATTCTCAAAAACCTCAAAGAGTAGTAGCACAACCTACTGCCCCAACGACTACCCCAAATGACTACCCTTCTTCTAATGATGTATCTCAAGAATTGCAAGAAGCTAAAAATATGAGAGATTCTCTTCAAGATAGAATTATGGATTTAGAGATGTCAGGTAATCCTGATCAAGCTAAATTATCTAAATTAAAACAGCAATTTAATTTCTATTGTAATAAAGTAAAACAATTAAAAGAACAATCTGTTTCCTCAAATGTTTCCCCAAATTCCCCAAATAATTTTTTTACTCCTCAAAATAAAGAGAATGAAAATAGTTCATTCGATAACAATAATCCTGCTCAAATAAAAATAGAACCTGCTGATGATTTTGACATTAACAGTTTAACTAGAACAACTGGTTTTAATATAAATGATATAATGTCTGACGATGATGACGAAAATAACAAATTCGTTTTTGAAGACGATGTAAAGTAAAAGATCTTTCTAGGTCTTTTATTTTTTTAAGTTATCCACATTCTTTCTTTCAATCTTTGGCTTTTGGTTATCAACCAAGTTATCCACAATGTGGAAAAGTGGAAAACTCATAAAAGTCTTGTATTTAAAAGCTTTTTGATTAAAAGTTATCCACATTTTAACGATAGTTATCCACATTTTCAACGTCATTTTTTGTTTATTTTTGACAGTTATCCACATTTTTATGTGGAAAACTTTTCTTAATTATCGTAATTTTATAAAAAAATCACATTTTAAAAGCAATTTTAATAAAAATAAGTAATTTTATAAAACTTTTCAAAAGATGTAGTGTGGAAAACATTAAATTATCCACAATTTTAGTGGAAAATAATGTGTGTAACTTTTTCTCTTTGTAATCGTTTACATATATTAAAAATGTAATATTTAAACGTTTTCATTTAAAGTTATCCACAAATCCACCAGACCTTATTATTATAATTATATATAATTAATAATATTTTTTATATGCAAACCATTATTACTTTTAAAACATAAAAACTATTAATTTAAAAAGGAGTGTCAATTATTTTGGAACTATCTAATGAATTAAAAAAACCATTTAAATCAAGTGTTATGATTTACAGTATGAGTTATGATAAAAGTCAAAATAAGCACGAACAAATAATATATCAAGGTAGTGGAATAATCTTTTACCGAAATGAGTTAAATCATTATTATGTATTAACTAATCATCACGTAATAGCGAAAGATTATACATTTAATAAAGTAGCTTATAAAATTGAAGACTTTGCTGGCGAAACCTATAACGCTCGTTTAGAATATACAGATGCTGAATACGATTTAGCAATTTTATCCTTCAAACAAAAAGAAAGTAAAACTTTGCCTATAATGGAATTAGAAGAAAGAAATCCTAATTTAGGGGACGAGGCTATAGCAATAGGTAGCCCTTCTGGTAACAAAAACGTAATTTCTAAAGGTATAGTTGTAGATTATCAACAAATAGTGCTTCCTACAGCTGAAGTGCAAGTAAAGTTTCCTGTAATAAAGCATACTGCACCTATATCACACGGTTCTAGTGGTGGAGTATTATTAAACACAAATAATAAAATAATCGGTTTAAATTATGCCGGTTCAAACAGTTATGGATGTGCCATACCTGTAGAAAGAATTAAAGAGTATTTAGATCTTACTTTATTTAAAAAAGTAGAAGAACAAAAAGAACCACCTAAAAAAGTGGATGTCATAGATTTATTATTTTTAAATTCAATTAAATAGAAAGGGGAAACAATGAATTTTGGTTATTATCAAAAATTAGCTAAAAGAACTAATGATAATAATGTTCACTTAGTTAATTTAGAAAACTGTAATTTTTGTTATGGGCAAGAATTTACATCAAAAGAAATAGAAGCTTTCTTAATGACAGGTCAACCTTTAATTATAGATAAAGACAATCTATTTAAAGATGATAATTTTGTAATTATTGAAAATGCTGGTTATGAGCTTATAGCCTACGGAAATAATATTACAAAAGATAATGCGTCTTTTCAATATTACTTTATAAAAAAATAAAAGAGACAATTAAGTCTCTTTTTTTATTGTGTACTATCAGAAGGTTCTAAATTTTCATAAATAACATTTGTAGAATTTACAATCTTTAATGGATACTTTAGTAACATATTATCTTCTAAATAACAAGATAAAAGAATACCTAAATTGCGTTTCCATTCGTTAGCTAAATTATAACATTCAGGATTTTCAAGTGTCTTTTTAAAACAATCTCTAATTTCATTTTCAGGCTTATCAGCTTCAAACATTTTTGCAATTTCGATATACTTATCATATTTTTCAGCAGTGTTATTAATTTGTTCTTGAGTTTTGCATCTATCAAATTCTTTAATTTTGATTTTTTCTAATGCGTCAACTAAGTAACCTTTATTAACATCTACAACAACATCATAAGCATCGTGTTCACCAAACATACCGTAACCATCATACCAAGCTTCTGAAATAAAGCCTCTACCGTTACTAGCAATTTGAACATCATCATATAAGTGTTCAAATCCTTGTGGCAAAGCAATATAACCTGCACAATCATATCCTAATTTACAAGATGGAGCATAACCCCATTCAGTTTCTCTTCTTTTTTTATTGGCTAATGTCCAAGTAAAACATCCCATAATTATTTTCCTCCATTTTTTTATTTTTTTGACAATCCTTTTATGTTTAACAAAAATTTCTTTTTCCTATCTTATTAAAACATAAAAAATGTAGATTTTATTAAAAAGGATGACTACTTTAAATGAATGATTTTATTTTAGATGAAGAAGAAAAACTTCATAATAAAAAAATAAATAAAGCAATACTAATTTTTAAAATTACATTATTTACATTTTTATCAGTTCTTTTAATAATGTGTATTATACCATTAGGAAAAATAAGAATGGTGGATGTTAATTTTTACCAATTTGTTTTTAAAACATTTTCAAAAGAAAAAACTAATTGGTTTGCTTTACTTAGATTAATTCCTTTAATGTTAGCAATTGATTTTACTATATCAATGATTATAGATTTTATTTTTAGAAAAAAAGATACTTTAAGAAAAAGAATTATAGATCTAATTTTGGTTATCATTTTTACAATATTATGGGAATGGTTTTACATAGTAGGAATGTTAGGTTATGTAAATGAAAATTATGGAACCTCAATTAATTTAATTTTATTTTTTTCTATTTGTGCATTACCCGTTGTAGGGCTATTAATTGAAGTCGTTTTATTAATTTTACATCAAAAAATAATTTCTTATTAAAATAAAAAACTTATTTTTAATATTTTTTCATATTTAACGATAAAATTTTATCAAAAACATTGATTTTATCGCATTTTAAAACATAAAAAAGATAATTTAAGTTAATAACAAAAGGAGTTTTAATAATGACCAAACAAAGTTATGAAAATGCTGTATTAGATGCATTAGATAATGATAGCGTACAAATTGAGCTTTACAGAAAAGGGAATAAAATAGGGGTCATTAAAAACATTGAAACAGAAAATGCATATAGAGAAAAAGTTTTTGATGAATTCACACTTTTTGAAAGAACTTTTACTGATAAGACTTTGCCTGATAAACCAAAAGTTTTTGTCCTTCAATTAGGAACAGGCTTTGAAATTGAATTTGATGATTTCAAAAAAATCGGATAAACGGTGTTATTTAAGATAACACTTTTTTCATTTTTAAAACATAAAAATAAAAGAAATGCTTATAAAATAAATGGAGGTTTATATGGAAAAGAATCCCTTTAAAACTCAAAACCGAGAATTTGATTTTGAATATTGTTCAAAAGATGAATTAGATTATCTTTTATATCTTTTATTAAGAGATATTTATTTTGATTTTCAAGAAATTAAGGAACGTCTTATTTACGCTAGAGAGGTAGCTAACAAAAGTGGTAATACAACCTTATACACTCGCTTATTAGACGGTGACATTTCAAGCGTTCGTTCCTTTTATAAGGAAGCTTTTGATAACTACGAAAATAAAAAATTTATAAATATTCCATATAATCGATTACCAATTCATTTAAAATATTGTATTAATAATCATTTAAAAAATAAAAATTCAATTATTAAAATCACTAATCCAGATGATTTTTCTTTAAAAGATAAATTAGTAATAAAACCTAAAACAGCACCTTCTACAGAAGAAAAACTTTCTTTAGAAGAATTAAGAAAAAAATATGCTATTTAAAAAAGGAGAATTAAAATAATGAAAAAGAAAATTTTATTAACAGTACCTGCATTAGCATTATCAGTATTATCTTTAGCATCCTGTGATTTATTTAACAGTGATAAAGAAGGTACAACACAAACTTTGCCTTCAACTACTGATGTAATACCATCTACTACAGAAACCGATACTGAATGTAAAACTCATACTTGGTCAGAACCTACTTATAGATGGCTTTCTAATAATAACAAAGTAAAAGCTAGAAGAGTTTGTACAAAATGCGGTAAAGAAGATGAAGAAATTCAAACTACAACATCAGTTATAAAAAAAGAAGCTACTTGTTCACAAGAAGGTAAAGTTTTATATACCTCTGAAGAATTTGATAATCCGGCTTTCGAAATTCAAGAAAAAGAAGTTACACTTGAAAAAACAGAACACACTCCTGGTATCACAGTAGAGCTTGATAGAGTTGATGCTACTTGTGAAACTGATGGCTATATTACTAATAGAAATGTATGTTCAGTTTGTGGTGAAACAATTAATCAATCTGTTACACCTTTAACAAAAACAGGACACGATTATTCAACTTATGAAATAGTAACAAAACCAACTACTACAGAGACTGGAAAAGTTAAATTTATTTGTTCTCATAATCCAAATCACGTTTTAGAATATGATTTACCAAAAATTTTCGAAGTGGTAACAAATTCTAATACTGATGTATTTGATAGTTTTTATGCTTCTAATTCAAATATAACAACAACTGTTGGTCATAATATCTCAGTATCAATAACTGATACTTTTGAAACTCGTGGTTCTTCTACAGGAACATCTTCATCAAGTGAATCATCATCACATTCTTCCGGAACTAGTACTTCCACAGGAACATCGGTAAGTTGGGGAAGTAGTTCTTCTACCGGAACTAATAATTCATCCGGATTAGCTATATCATCAAGAACTAATATCCTTACACGTGAAACAGCTTATGGAACTATCTTTGCAAGCTTTTCAAAAGAATTAGATAATAAATTAGAAATATGTCCTTATTATTTTGATGAAAATGGTAATTTAAAAGATGTTTATTTTACAGTTGATGCCGAAACGGATACAATAATACAAAAATTGGGCGATTATGATTTGACATTAACTTGGAATGGATGTTCTAATCCTTACACTTTAACTTATTCAAAAGAAATTAATGGAAAATTAGTTTCATTTGATAAAACTTATGAAGCTTTAGGACATCAATATAATTATACTCAAACAGTAAAACCTTCTCTTACACAAAATGAAGTTTTAAAAGGAACTTGTTGCTTATGTGGTGCCACAACTACTGTAACAGGTGAAAAAGTTACAAGCTTAGAAATAACAGGTTTTTCAACTTTAAACAATTTAATTAAAAATTCAAATTCTAATTCAATTTCAACCACTTTTTCTCATCAAAGTTATGGTGAAATAGATTCTTTATATCATATAACAGAATTATCTTCATATTTTTCAAGTAATGCGACATTAAAATTATCAATTAAAGAAGATAAAATTCAATTAAAAGTTCCTACCGCTTCTTGTTCTATTTATTACGAATATGGTAGTGGTAATTATGATGATATGTCAACTTTCTATATTACTGAATTAACAGAACAACAACCTGATGAATACACAACTGTTAATAATTATACAGGAATTTCAACGCCAGGTTATTCATATTATTTAAACTATAATGGAACCTATATTCCTTTTACAGCTGTTAACAGTGCTAATGGCTATACTACTTATGAAGTTTCTCCTTCTAATGGAAATTTTGATCTATCAAAAATTGCTTTAACATTTGTAGTTTTAGAATCAAGATCTCCAAAAGATGGTGATATTATTTATACAGATTACAATTATCACGCTGTAACTTACAGATTAAATTAAGAGAGATTTATTCTCTCTTTTTTATTTATAAACATAATTAAATTAAATATTTTTAATATAGAAAAAATATTTATGAGGAATTATTCCATAATAGGTAAAAGCTTGTTAATCAATATAATTTGTGGAAGTTTTTAACAAGTATATACCTTATCTTTGCATTTCAAGCTTAATCAGCTTTCCTGCAAAGATGAGCTTATCTGCGTCCGCAAAGCGGAGCATATCAGCTCGAGTTTGCTTCTCATTTTAAGATTGCTTTTAGCAATCTTTTTTTATAAACATAATAAAAATAGATGTTTTTTCTATTAGAGAAAATGTTTATGAGAAACTTTTTTACAACAAGAAAAAGCTTATTATATAAAAAAGAATTTGTAAAAGTTCATAATAAGTATGTTCTTTCAACTTTAGCATCTCTCGCAAGAAACTTGCCTTCGTGCTAAAGTTGATGAGCTTATCACGCTTAGCTCTGATCAGCTCATCGATTTTATTCTCAGATTTAAGATTGTCAATATGGCAATCTTTTTTTTATTAAACATAAAGAAATAGAAATAATTTATATAGATGAAAAATGGAGGAAAGAAAAAATGCTAGAGAAATTATTATCAAAAGAAACTTGGAATGAATTTTTACAAACTAAGTTAGACAATGAATATATCTTACCAAAAGAAAAGAAGAGATTTCAAACTTTTATAGAAGAAGAAAAATATTTAACTATATGCGAAGGCATAGTTAATGGAACCTATACTTTTTCAACTCCTGAAAAGAAGGAAGTTTTAAAAGAAGGAACTAACAAGAAGAGAATTGTTTATTCTTATAAAAATGCCGAGATGATAATTTTATCATATCTAGCATATTTAATGAAAGATTACGATTATCTTTTTGCAGAAAATTTATATTCTTATAGAAAGCATAAATCAATTTCTAACGCTGTATTCAAGCTAAAGAATATTAGAAATTTATCTACTATGTATGGATATAAATTAGATATCACTTCATATTTCAATAATATTAAGACAGATATTCTTTTTGAAAAATTAGAAGGAAAAATCGAACAAGATATTTATGATTTTATGAAGAAACTTTTATCTGATCCTTATGCTATTTTCAAGGATAAGAAAATCTTAGATGAAAAGGGTGTAGTTCCTGGTCAACCATTATCTGCCTTTTTATCAAACTTCTATTTAACAGAAGCTGATGAGGCATTTGAAGGAGAACACTGTTTCTATGCAAGATATGCTGATGATGTAATTCTTTTTGCTAATACACAAGAAGAAATGCTTAAATATAGAGATATGTTAAGACATTATATAATCGATGTATATAAGCAAGGAATTAATCCTTCTAAGGAATGTTTTTATAATCCAGGAGATGTAATATCTTTCTTAGGTTTTGAATTTAGTGAAAAGCATACAGTAGATGTTGCTCATAAGAATGTTCAAAAATTAAAGCATAAGATTTATTTAAAAGCTAAGGCGTTAAATAGATGGCGTAGTAAGAAGAATGTTGCACCTGAAAAAGCTGTAAAAGTTTTAATTAGATATTGCAATCAAAAATTCTTTGGTAAAGAAGAAGAAACAATGGCTTGGAAATATTGGTATTTTCCTTACTTAAATACTGATAAGTCATTAAAAGAAATTGATTCATACGTTCAAGAAAAATGTAGATATTTAATTTCTGGAAAAAATAATAAGGGTAATTTTAGAAAGCTACCTTATGAAAAAATGAAGGAATTAAAATATCAAACTTTAATTAATTCATATTATAAGTTTAAGAAAGGGATTGCATAATCCCTTTTTATTTTTCACTACATTTTGTTAAAAATTGTATGTTTAATCTGTAAATAAAACATAAAAAATACTGAAATTTTATCAAAAAAGAGGTATTTAAATGGAAAATCTACAACAAACTGTTGAAAGCAATAATAACACTTTACAGACATTAGAACAAAAATTTATTGAATTTACAATTAGTGATCCTAAGGTATTAGAAACTAATGTAACCAACACAAGAGGCTTTAGTGATTTATCACATTTTTTCTCCACTCCTGCAACTAATAAAGCATCTTTTAGAAAAAACACTCCTGAAGATTTATTAGCAGGTTTAGAAGAAAGTTTGAGAAATAAAACTATCTCATTAGACTTGGCTTATGATATAATTGCCGAAAGCTTCAAAAAACAAATTTCAGAAAATAAAATTGAACTTTCAGATGAATATATTTTAAAGATTGCAAGATATGCTGATGAAGATTTAAATAAGGAACTTGAAACATATTTAAAGCAAAAACAAGATGCAGAAATCAATCCGGAAATTACTATTGTTTTTGATTTCAATGAAGAACAAAAAGCTAATTATTTAAATGGCAATAAAAAATTAAAGCAACAATATGAAGATTATTTAAAATTAGATTCTAAAATTAGTAAAACAATCGCTAAGTTTAGAAAACTTTTATCAACTGTAAAAAATGAAAAAGTAGAACAAGATTTTTTAAATCTTCAAAAGCTTTATTATGATATTATTCAATATAAAAATACAAGTAAAATTGAAAAAGTAAAAAAAGAAAATGTTTCAATAAATGCTTATCAAAAAATTAAACAGGAAGTTACAAATGTCATCACTTCTAAAAAACTTAAAAAGGAATTTCCTTTCTTATTTAGAAAATATAATGATTTTTATTTTGAAGAAACTGACACCGCATTATTATTAAACATTTGTGCTTCTGATGAATTAAAGGTAGCAATTTTTTCTGTTTTAAATTCATTAAAAGAAAATAAAAAATTCGCTAAAAAAATTTATAAATTTGAAAAAATCATTACTAAAATAGAAAACGAAAGTAACTATTCTTTATTTGAAGAAGAAAAGAAAACAAGTAGAGCTAAGTCTATTTTATTTGAAAAAATGAGTAAATATAGAACTTTACGTTTAGAAAAGAAAAATGAGTTAGTTTTACCGACTTTATTAGAAGCTCTTAACAATCCCTCTTTAATTGATGAAAAATCATTAGAACAAGATTTTATTGAAAGAAGATTAAATTGGGAAGCTAATAAAGAAATTGTTGATAATCAAAAAATTAATGTTAATTTAACAGCTATAAAAGAATTATTATAAAAGGCATCGTAAGATGCTTTTTTTATTTTAAACACCTAATATTTTTAATAGACAGGAGTTTTAATTATGACACTTAAAGAATTTAGAAAAATTTGTGAAGCTGATATTAATTCTATTAGTTATTATTTTGAAAATGATAGACAAGCAACATATAATCGTAATGATGAATTAATTTGGGATGAAGAAGAAAAACTTACTAATCTAGGTTTTTATCCACAAGGTGTTCAACAACAACCCAAAGGTTTTTTTGAAAAGAAATTAGAAGATTGTGCTGATTGGAAAGTTATTTCTTTTGATACCGATCATATAGGTTCTGATGCTGGTGAAATTGATACTATTAGAACATTTGTAGATGTTGTGTTAGAAAAACCAACAGAAACAAAAATATCACTTTTAAAAGCTTATAATAAAATTGATAATCTTTGTTGTTTAAATAGCAATGTCATTCAAACTGTAAATCTTCAAATTCAAAAAGGGGAAATGCCTAAACCTATTGATTTTTTCGAAGCTTATAAAGAAACTAAGGATGATGATTTTTGTAAAGATGCAAATGAAATGATTGATGCGTTAGAAATAATCAGAAATGCCGTTTGTTCTCAATAAATAAATAATAAAGAAAATATGTATCAATATATAGTAATTTTTTTAAAAAAGAAAATGTATCCAAAATTAAAAGAGGTTAAAAATGAGTCAATCTTATTTTGATAAAATAGAATGTTTAAAAAGAATAGATGAACACGTAGATAAGGATTTCGATTATTGCCAACGTGGAGATTATGCTAAAGATTTTAATATAGTTGAACAAGCTCTACAACAAAAGAGCCTAGTCGAAAGATGCTGGGAAATTTGTAAAAAGAAAAATAATATTGATATTAAATGGTTAAGGGCTAGTAGAGATTTTAAAGAATATAATGCTAAAATGCTTGATTTGTATTCATTAGATGATATGCTTACTGAAATCGAGTTTAATACTTTGAAAGAAGGGCTACGAAATGAAAGCAAGTGAATTAATTAAGATTTTACAAAAGCAAATTAAAGAAAATGGTGACTTAGAAGTAGAAGTTCCAAAGACAGATGACTGTTATTATGGACATACTGAAATTCAAAGTATTGAAATTGATAATGATTATTCTACTAATAAAAAAATCATAGAAATAACAGGATGGTAAAAAAATGAAAAAACTATTATTTTTATTATTTATTTTCCCTTTCTTTTTAAGCTTAACATCTTGCACCGAAAAAATACGTGAGGGATATATTATTCAAAAGATTTACGAACCCGAAAAAACAACAACTTTTTATATAAAAATAGGTAGAATTCTTGTTCCTGAGCATACAACTACGCCTGAAAAATATTATTTAATAATTAAAAATGAAGATGAAACTGCTAAATATATAGTTTCTGAAAATATATATAACAGTTTTGAAATTGGAGATTATATAACTTTTAATCCTACTGAACCTGACACAACAAATGATGCTTCATCATCTACATTGTCAACTCAATAATTAAAGTGAGGTATAAAATATGGAAAGAATGATTGTTAAAGTTCCTGCTAGTATTGTTATTTTAAATGAAAATAAAAAATCAGATTTCATCAAAAACACTAAGAATTATATGACTGAAGAATTTCTTGAAAAATATGGTTCTTTAGAAAATTATGATATTATCTTTAAAAAAGTTCCTTGGTCAACTTTAAGATGGTCAGAAGAAATTGACGATTGCAGATGTAGCTGGAAAGAAACTCATTGGGGTAGATATGTAGGCCCTTTTGAAACAGAACATTTAAATTATAGATTAGATGGTAAAACATTTGGTTCACAAACAGATTTAATAGAATATATTGAAAAATATAAACCTTTTGATCTAGTGATGGAAGCTTCATTAAAAATATAAAAGTTAGCAGGTTTTTTTATGAAAAGAGATAATAAGTTAAAACTTCATTTTAATAAAAAAATAAATGATATAGAAGGTATGTTACCACTTTCTGAAACAGGAGGAAGATGGGATATTTATTTACTATTTTATCACTTCATATCTCAAAAAGCTTCTGATAATAACAAGAATTTAATTGAAGAGCTTGAAGAAAGAGGCTATGATTTGACATCTTTAAAGTTTAGTGTTGAAAAAGCAACTGATGGATATACTCCTGTTGCACACAAAATTGGAATGCATTTTAAACCTGATTTTAATTCTTGTCTTATTGAACTTAGAGGTTATAATTACAAACTAACAGTTTTCGATAAAGAAAATAAAACTCTCGTTTTTGAAAGAAAATATCTTGATAAAACCACTTCTAAAATAATTTATAAAGTATCCAAATATAACACATATTATTTTGAAACAGAAAATGTTAAAATTGATAAATATATTCTTTCTAAAATAGAAAATATATTAAGATTTTTAGAAGATATCAAATTTGAAAATTTAGATATAGATATGGAATATATCTACGAAACAATTTATGAAGAATTTTAAGAATAATTCTTTCTTTTTAAATTAAGAGGTTTTTGAACCTCTTTTTTTGTTAACACATAATATATAATGTAAAATATTATTAAAGAGGAAATATAGGAGGAAAATATTAAAAATGAATGAAGCAAAGAAAAATAATTCAATTGTAATTATTGCAATAATGATAGCATTTATTTCTGCAATAGTAGTTTTTACAACTTGTATAATATCATCTTCTAATCGTCGCACGAAAGAACTTGCTGAGATATTAAATCATAAAGGCGAAACATATGTATCATATAATCATAATCACGATGAAGCATATCTTAAAGAATATGGCCCGGATACTTTTGCATTTTTTCAGCAAAAATACGAAGAAGAAACCGAAGAAGGTAAAATTAGACATATTATAATTTTTAAATTTTTATATAATGGCTCTTATCTTTGTTGGAAGGATTCTGTAGACAGTCAATCTTATTCTGAGGCGACATATCAAACAATTCTTTGGGTTCCAGAAAAAATTCTATCAAAACGAATAGAAAGATATTCTGATGAATACTATTATGAAGAATATAAAGATATTGATATGTATGGTTTATACTATTTAAAAGTATATTTTCAACATAATAATGTAGAATACGATGAAAGGCTTTATTAAGCCTTTTTTCTTTTTTAAACACCTAATATGTAATATAAACATTTTTAATAAAGAGGTTTAGAAATATGAAAATATTAAAATGGAATGATTTGAATTTTATAAGAAATAATAGAGAACTTTTTCTTACAGAATATATTGTTAATTTTAATAATGTTAAATATAAACTTCATTTAATTGTTCACAGAATATATGATGATGTTTATTATGAAGTTTCTCTTATCAACATTAAAACAGCTAGAACTCTAATTGTTTTCGATCAAAGAGAAGAATTTGTTGAGTTATTCAATAATATGAATTTTGAATTATGCTCTATAGAAAAATACTAAAAGAGGTATTAATATGAAAGATATAGAAAACGAACATCCAATAGTTTTATATACAGCTGAAACTGTAAGTGAATATAAAGAGTTAATGAAATTAAAAGAAGAATTAGGTTGTCCATTAGAAGTGATAGCAAAACTAAGAAAAACAAATTATATTTATCGAGATGACGGATTAGTATTTGGCTTTATCGGTATTAATTTCAATGATGAAGATAAGTTAATTTTATATAATGATGATGAATGTAATATATTTACTAGTGATTTAAAATTAAGTGATTATGGAAAAAAATTTTGGTTAAGAAAGGATAAAAGTGAGTAAAATGTATAATATTCAAGAACAAAGCCTCAAATGGGAAGATTTGCCTTTTGAAGAAAATAAATTAATAAAAACAAGAGTAAAGATTCAAGGAAAACATTACTGGCTTTTCACAAATTTAGAATGTATTAATCTTGATAAAAATTCCAAAGACATTTTTGTAGATGGTATTTCAGAATATTCTCGTGAAAGAGTTTCTATTTCTACTGGACATACAACAATTTGTGAATTTAATATTGTCAAATTAGATTTTCAACACAATCAAGATACAAAATCTTTTTTGAAAATTTAAAAATCGAACCTGTTAAATTATCAGATGAAGATCTGTATGTTTGCGGTGCTATAAACATAAATAAATTATAATTTATAAAATAAGGAGGTAATTAAATGAAACAATTAATTATTAGTGTAACAGATTTTTATTTTTCTTGTGGTGTTACCATTTTAGAAAATAACGAAATTAAATCATCTTTTAATAATCATAATACTTCTGAGCTTGAACAGTATGGTCTAGTTAAAGATAAAATGACTGTAGATTATGATTCAATCAATCCAAACAATGATGCTATTAAAGAATTTGATAATATCATCTTATGTGAAGATGGAAAGGTTAAAATTTTTATCAAGGACAAAGATTATTAATTTTTATTCAAAAAGAAAAGGAATTTAATTCCTTTTTTATTTTAAACACCTAATATATAATAAGATAATTTTAAAAAGTCATTTATATAAAACAATATAAATATAAGGAAGTGAATATATGAAGTTTAAAATTATAAAAATATTATTTATCATCATTTGTGTTGTTACAATTTTAGGAGTGTCCAGTTGTTCTTTCTTAAATTTTAAAAATAAGCAAGAAGATGAAATTTCAAAACAAATTGAAGATGATGCATTTGATAATATAACTGAAAGAGAAGTTGAAACTAATTCAAATGGAGCTACATTAAAAAGTTTAAAGGTATCACCTGCTACAGGATTAGAAATCGAAATTAATGCTGTTCATCCATACAAAGACTTACAAGTCCAGGGAGTTTTTTCTGACGGTTCTATTAAAGATTTTTCTAATAATGATTTAACTATTACTAAAGTAGATCTAACTAAAGCTGGTTCATATTATGCTTTAATCCAATATAAAAGTTATGCCTGTACATATTTAATTAAAGTAATAGATACAACTGTTCCTGCCGAACCTCAAACTCCACCTGAAGTAATTAACACTGTTGTAGATGAACTAAAGATTAATTTTGAAATAAGTAAATTAATTTATAACATTAATGATACTTTTGACATTAATAATATTTATTTCAATCGAGATATTGATAGAACCTTATTATCATATCATCTTTTTAAAGGTGACCAAGAAGTTTCTGAACAATTAACTTCTTTTGGAAATTATACTTTAGAAATCAAATATAATAACACAGCTTTGCTTTCTAATTTAACAGTTACTAAAAATATTCAATATACTTCTGAAATCGATAAAGAAGTCTCTTACACAGAAGAAAATGGTAATATTTTACTAAAAATTACCAATTTAGGACTAGATAATGTTCTTTTTTATGAAATTAGTGTTATTGATAAAACAACATTAAAAGAATTATATTATTTTACTTTTGCTAAAAACTTTTTTTCAAAACCTAATAATTCTTTTATTATAAAAGGACAAGCTTACGGTATGAAAAAGAATGACGATAACACCTATTCAACTATAAAAGTTAATTTAAAATAAAATTTAATTAGTGAGCATCTTTGCTCACTTTTTTACTTTTTTGCTTAAAATAAACACCTAATATATAAGTATTTTAAATACATTTCCACTCGTATGGTGGATATTAAAACATAAATATAAATGTTAAATTAAAAATAAAATATTTTTAAATATTTGGTAATAAATGGAGGATTTAAATATAATGTTTAAGAAAATGTTTTTTTTAATCGGAGGCATAGCTGCTGTAGTAGGAGCTGGTATCACTGCTGCCGTAACTATCCCAGTAATGTCAAGTTCAAATGCTAATAAAGTTAGTCAAGTTGAAACTTCCAAAAATGAAGAAATTGCAACTTTAGAAACTAAAGTTTCAAACTTAGAGGCAACTAACGCCTCTAATGAACAAACTATAGCCGAACAAAGAACACAAATTGACGAATTACAAATTAAGGCTGATTTAAGTGTTGAACAAGAAGCAACATTAACTTCTTTAAGAACAGCAAATGCTAAATTGAATGCAACTAATAAATCTTTAACTGCTGAAATTGCAGAGTTAAATCAATTATTAGAAGATTATCAAAGTGGAACAGGGGCAACAGGCTCTACTGAAGAGTTACAAACTCGAATTTCAACTCTTGAAGCATCTCTTGCTGATCTTACAGCAATCAATCAACAACAAGAAGCTTTAATTGCTCAATATAAAGAATTAGATGGCCCAATTGATCACACTACTTGTGAAACAAAAATTGCAAATTTACAATCTCAATTAGATGAACTTCAGTTAACTTATCAAAATTATAAAGATAATTCTGAATCTGAAAATGGCGATTTGTTAATTCAAATTAATTCCTTAAATGCACAAATTCAACAGCTTGAAGAAGAAGCTGAAAACCATACAAGTGAAATGAATGCTTTACAAGCTCAATGCGATTCATATAGAACAATGGTTGAAGCCTTCCAAGAAGAACATTCTGAATATGCTAGAATGGTTAAAGCAATTCGTTACAATTTGTTTACAGTAGAAAATTTATCACAAGAAACTGTTGAAATCTCTGCTGAACAAGTTGCAGTAGAAAATCAAAAAATTAATTTTAGAGTTCCAGGTTTTTATGATTATTATGTAAAGTCGAATGACAAATATATTAAAAATAGAATTGCTATTTACGGAAAGTATGCATTATACAATGATGTTAATGCTGTAGATACAACAAATTATGGAATTTCAATTGATTCGATGAATACATCTTTAATTCCTACAACAAAGCATCAAGAATATTCTTACTATGAAGAGTTAATTGAAATCGAAGATGTAGCAGCTTCTAGTTTATATTTAACTACAACACGAAAAATAGATGTAGAAAACACAACTGATTTTTATGAATTTGGTTCAGCTTCAACTATAGATGAAGCTAACTTTAATAAAGTTGGAGCTTTTGGTTATAGAGATACTTCATCTTCAGATACAAACACTGATTCTTATACATATTATTACATTTATACTTATACTGTTACTACATATCTTTCTAATAAAAAGGTATCTGACACTAGTGTTGTAACCACTGATGAAAAAGAATTCTTCTATACAAAAGAAAATGAATATAATGCAATTACTGGTGAAATAGAATTTTCATATTATTTAAATAAACCTGTCGGTTCATATGTTTATTATAATGAGAATTATACTGGTATTAATGATGGTGAAGAATGCTATTTTGCTATTATGGTAACTATCGAAAGAAGCAATGATCCAACTGATTATATCAAAAATCGTACAACAGGTGAATACATTATTGACGGTGTAGTTTATCAAACACTTCCAACCGAATTAAATTATTCTAGTGATAGTGAAGATAATTTACCTACAATTACTCCATACGAAACTGTAGTTTCTAAGAGAAAAATGAACACATCAATCGCTGCCTCATCAAGTCAAACTGCTGATGTTTATTATTTCTTATATAGTCAAATTTTCACTTACGATTATCAAGAAATCAAGGGTGATAGTTTTGATAAATATACTCCATCAGAAGTAACTGGTTCTGAAACAATCAGTATTGAAAAAGAATAAAAAGGAGAATTTAAAATGAAACTTAAAAAGATTATATTACCCGTTTTATCTTTAGGATTAATGAGTTTAACTTTAGCGTCTTGTGGTGGCACGGACACTAAGGATGCTACTATTTCTTCACAAAATGAACAAATATCAACATTAGAAAGTGAAAAAGCTACTTTAAATAGTGAAATTGCCACATTAAAAACTAACATTTCTACTTTGGAAGCAAGGGTTGCTGAATTAGAGGCATCTTTAGAAGAAGCTCAAAATAGTGAAGATAAAGTAACAATTTCCGAATTAAGGGGACAAATTAAAACTTTAAATGCAACTATTAAATCTTTAGAAACTGCTGCGCTTGCGGATGAAGATACTATTTCTACTTTAGAAACTGATAAAGATAATTTAACATTACAAGTTTCTAATTTAAATACTCAAGTAACTAATTTAACAAGTCAAATTCAAACCCTTACTACAGCTAATGAAACATTAACTTCTCAAAAAACAGCTTTAGAAAATGAAAAAGTTGAATTGGAAACTCAAATTGAAGCTTATGAGAATTCTGGTATGACTTCTGATGAAAAAGATGCTAAAATTATTTCATTACAAACTGAATTAAATAATACAAAATCTCAATTAACTTCATTACAAACCGAATATGAAAGAGTTTCTTCTGAATTAGTAAGTGCTAATGAACAAATTACTGAATTACAAGAAAGTGCTTCACAAGTGGTATCACAAATAGCAGAGCTTGTATATAAGTTTAATTGTATTACAGTTGATTATTCTTTCAATACTAATGAAATTTATAATTATTTACCTGAAGGTGCAACAACAACCGTAGATTATTATAATTTCTCTCCACAAACAATTTACGTTAAACTTTCAGATGATTATTCTATAACTAAGATTAAAAGATTTACAACAGGTTCTAAATTAAATATAATTGTAAAAAATTATGATACAGAATATGTTTCAAACAATAACATTCCTAATCTTACTCCTAATAATTGGAATCTTTTCAATAGCGGTGCTGCCGTTTATCGTGGATGTATCGTTGAATGGACTGTTGATACTTTTAATGATTGTGCAATATCAGAAGAAATTTATGTTGGAAAAGAACTTAATGGAAGTAATATTGCTAATAAAACTGAAATTTCCCGTTACAATTTGCCTTCTAATGCTTTAATTCAAGATGAATATTCTATAAAAGATAATTATGCTGGTAAACTAACAGATGACGATACAGGTGAAGTGTTGGATGGATTTGTAAATAGAACTTATTATATTCAAAGAACAGTCACTAACTATGACACTGATAATTTTGGTTCTCGTTATGTTCCTGTAACTGTCCAGGTTCATTCTCAAGCAATAGCAACTCCTGATGAAACTCAAAAAAATACATATCAATCATATTTTAATTCTTCTGTTTCTTCCGACATTTCTAAATTAACATTAGCTGCAAATACTCAATATACCGGTTCCTTCACTAATTATTATAGTGCGGGTGAAGAATATATCGCAAAAGACGGTAAAGCAAATTGCTTATACAATAAAGTTTCTACATACGAATCAAAACCTTCTGATGTAGAAACAACAGAAGAATATGAAATTGATTATTCGGTTGCTGGTAAATATTATACAAATTTAACTGAAAATGATAAGAATTATGTAATTGTTGTAAATACTTATTTCTTAACAAGTGATACTGATACATTTATTTATGATGCGTCTGAACCAACATTAACATATGGAGAATAAATAAAGGAGTTACCTCTTTAGGTAACTTTTTTTATTTTTCACAAAACATAATTAAATCGTTCGAACAACCGTGACTTTAGAGGCGGTATATTTTTTCAAAATATTTATCTAAGGCGGGGAGCCAGCACCTGTAACAACGCTGTGAAAATATATTTTCTTTTAGCCTCTGCTTTTGCTTTAGAGGCTTTTTTTATTTTAAACACCTAATATATAGTAGTAAATATAGAAAAAGAAAGGAGAATTATAATGGTTGAAGAAAGATTTTTAAATGAGACTTATGTTAAAATTAAAAGACAAGAAATCAAATACGGTATCACACATAATGGAGTTTTCCACGCTGATGACGTATTGTGTTCAGCTCTTCTTAAAAAGATAAATCCTAATATAAAAATCATAAGAACTAATGATGTTTCTCCTTACTTTGAAAGAAAAGATTGTATTGTTTTTGATATTGGTATGGGAAAATATGATCATCACCAATCTTTAGAAGAAAAGGTAAAACGTGATGATAATACACCTTATTGTGCATTAGGCCTTTTATGGAAAGAAATAGGTAAAAGTTATCTTTTAGATATTTTGTATAATAGTCGTTCATATATTACAAAAATTTGGGAATATATAGATACAAACTATATTTATAAATATGATTATACTGACAACTATGGATTATATACTTTAGAATTTGATGATACATATCTTATAAAAAATGCAAATCCTAACTTTTTAGAAGATAGTACAGATCCATCTTTTTTTGAAACAGCTTTAGCTATAGGAGATATTCTTTTAGAAAAGTATATCTTAATTGGATGGACATTATATGCTTATGGTGAAATTCCCGATTTTCATAAAAAACAAATTGAAGAATATGATACAATTCTTGAAAATTATAAAAAAACTCAAATTCAAAGAGAAGAAGAATTAAATAATAATTTAGAAACAATCAAGACTAAATTTGAAAACGAATTAAAGAGTAATGATATTCTTTTAGGAACTCAAACAACTTTAAATAAAATCAATTCTATCAGTCAAAATTTGCCTTATTTTGTTTTAAATAAGTTTTACCCTATAAGTAGACTATTTAGATTTAAAACAGCTCCTATAAGTGAAAAGAATGACTTTAAGCCAGTAATAGAACCTAAATGTTTTATTATTTCTCCTTCTATAAGAGACGAAGGCTTTCAAATAAATAAAATCTATGATTATACATTAGAAGATGTTTTTAATTATCTTCCTGATAAAATTCAAAAAGATATTACATTTATTCATTCTAATGGAATAACTGCAACTTCAAAAATATTAGCATCAGCTATAACTTTAGTAAATACAACAGTTATTTTAAAAACAAATCAAAAGATTTACCAGGCCTTTTTAGAAGGGTATAATAAGCCATTAACTGAAAAAGAAAAATATAATTTATCTTTTTTAGAAAATGCTCTTTTAGATACTTCATTAAATAATCCAGAAGTTTTCGATAAAATTTTATCACAAAATGATAAAAAATACTTAAAAGATGCATTTAATAGAATAAAACAATACAATATTTTATTTTAAAACATAAAATAATTATTAAAAATAAAATTGGAGGAAAAAAATATGACAGTAAAAAATGTAAATGTAACCAATGATACAATTAATTTACAAATTGGTAATTATCGTTTATATCAAGTAACTAAAGTTGTAGAGATTAAAAATGATTCGTTATCTTGTACTAATATGCCCATTTCTGATGGTATTAATTTAGAAAAACGTTGTAATAATTCCACAGCATATTATGTAATTGCTACAGTTAAATATAATAAAGATAACAATGTTATTCTAGAACCTGTAGGAATGCGTATGCTTGACATTGAAAATGATGAATGGGATACAGTAAAGAAACTTTTAACTTTCGCAACGGATTTACTAGAATTAATTAAAAATAATGAAGATTAAAACATAATAAAAAATGGAATCAAAGTATTCCACCTTCCAAAATAAAGCCCTGAATAGTTTAATTTAGGGCTTTTGTTGTACTTTTTAACAAAATTGTTTTTGTGTATCTATTTTGTTAGTTTTGGTATATTATAATATACTATTTTCCCAATTTTAACTTTTTAAAGGAGAAAAAATATGAAAATTCTTTGCCAAAGTGATACAAATTTAATTTCTTATGATAAAGAAAATAATAAGCTCTCTATTAAAACGATTGAAGACGGTATGTCTCATTCTTTGCGTTTGCTTGCAGAAGAAAGTATCAATAAAAGATATGGTGAAAGAATTAAAGAAGATATTCCTAATAGAAAAATTTTCATTGATGATAAAGGTAACTTAATTTTTCAAATATCATACTTAAAAAAATGGCTTACTGATGTAGCTTTAAAAAGAAAACTTAAACAATTTCATAAAAATCTTAAACAAGTCAATGAAAGTAAACGCCCATTATATAAAAAAATAAAAGAGAAAAAAAGTTATTATTTAGCTTATCGTAGCACTTGTTTTATTAAAAATAAAAAAGATGTTAAATTTTTTAGCATTGCTTCTTTTAAAATAATTATAAAGAAAACTTTTGAAATTTATTGTTGCTATGATGGAAAAGTTAGAAGAATTAAAGCCCAGGATTTACTTTCTAAAAAATATATGCAAAATTGGATATTCTTTTTAGAAAATTTATATGAAACTGAACCTTCCAATAGAAAAAACATTGATAAAATTATAGTACTTCTTTCTGAATTTAATTCTAATACTAAATATCTATTAGAGAAAGATATCAAAATAGATGTTCGAACTTTCAGAAAAATAATAGATTTTAAAAAAATGGATTTTAATAAAAAACCAATGCCTAAATCAATATTACTTTCTTTAAAGAAAACTAATACCGCTCTTTTAGGATACTTTACAGCTTTAGAAATAAAACTTACCGATATTAATGTTATTAGAAATTTCTGTTTAATATATTCTAGAGATATTTCCTCTCATTCTTTAAAAAAATATTATAATCAACTTTGCATTTATTATGCTAATAAAAATGAAAATATTGATTTGATTTTTTATAATAGAATTAAAATTCTTTTTGATAACACTAAAAAGAATTCTTTAAAAAGAAAATTAGCCCAAGACTCTTTATCAATGGTTAATCAAGTCTTTTCTAATAGAAGTCGTTTCCCTGGTAAAAACCTTCAACCGTTAAAACCTAATCTATTAAAAAAGGGTTTAGATGATATGCATAATTATTTATCAAGAATTGTTCGTGATGATCTAGCTAAAATTTATTATAAAGAATATACTTTTTATAATTTTTCTAAATTTGAAAAAAATGTTGATGGATATCATTTCTTAATGCCTAAAAACTCGTTAGAATTAGCAAGAATTGCTACTATTTTTGATAATTGTGTAGCTGGATATAATTTAAAAATAAAATCTTCATCCGAAAATATCATTTATGGTACACCATCTCAAGAAATGATTGATTATATTCAAAACGATATAGGAGATCCTATTATAATAAGAAAGAAAATGAAGGAAGAAAAACAATATCCTGTTTGCATTGAAATATGTAAACAATTAATTGATAATAAATATGAAAGATTTTATGTAAGTCAAAATTTATCTTTTAACAATCAAAATCCGAATTCAAAAGTTAAAAAAATCACTACTAAATATTTTAAATCAGTAGAAGTTTATGAAACTGTTTATTATTCACATCCTAATTATTATTGTTAAATTTTCGATATGAAAACCAATATTTTTGGTTTTCTTTTTTTCTAAAATAGATATTTTACAGGCTTATTAAAACATAAAATAACCAAATCATATTAATTAAAAATAAAGGAGAAAATATGACTGAAATTCAAAGATTTAAAAAAATTAATTCATTAGATAAAGCAGTCATTTCAATGACTGTTCATTTAGATTATAAAGGTGAAGATATTTTAACTGAATTAACAACAGAACTCTTCACTTTTTTTGAGGGCGCTAATCGCTTTTTTCATAAGCAGTTAAGAACCGCTGAAGTTGTGTGTAGAACAGCGAATTATTTTAAAATAGACAAACCTGAAAAAGATGATAAGCTTGTTCTTTCAGGAAGCCTTGCAAAAGATATCCATTCAAATGCTTGTTCTAAAGCAGATAAAGAATTCTATGATTTCTTACTCCAAGAATATACAAGACTTATTGTATCTCTTCCTAATTTTGAGGATACTGATACTTTTGAACAATATAAAACCAAGATTGAAACTTTTTTTAAAGAAAAAGGATACGAGGATTTAGATTTTGAAGAAAGGACTCTTACTACAACAGCTCAAGTTCTTTTTAAAAAAGGAGATTGTGTATCTCAAACCACAATCCGAACAGCAGCTAATTTATTTACAAATCAATTTGCAAATGCTGATTTTGTAAGAAGTGCCGCAATTTTAAATAAAGAAACTAATGCACCAGATTATGAAATTGCAATTTCTTCTGTTGAAAAAACACCTAGATTTTTTGATGCTTTAAAAAATGATGTTTCATCTTCTATTACTGAAAAATATAATAGATTAGTTCCTATGTCTCAAAGAGAATTAGTTATTGCAGATTTTGAAGATCAAAATGCAAAAGATTTCTTCGATGTTCTTTTTGAAGTAAGAAAAGAATTTCCTGCAATTGAAAAACAAGTAATTGACTTTTTTGAACATTTTGCAACAGCAATAATGCAAAATAAAATTATCTTAGAAACTAAAGAACCAGGTAGTGAAATAGTTCAATAAAAAATTGTTTTTTTCTAACTATATATTGTAAAAAACACCTAATATATTCATAGATATTTTTTGGAGGTATCCAATGGCAAAACAAACAATGAAAGAAATGCTTGCCGAAGGAACAATCGGCTTAGCTTATGGTAAATCTACTTTTATAAGAATTAAACCAGCTTATTCTATTGGTAAAATCAATTTTAGTATTGTAAAACAAGATACTGCTGGAAAAGAACATTTAGATTTTTATCTTGATGTTGATTTGATGCGTAAATTAGTTTTAGAAATAGAAAAAGGCACTTTTGCTAAAAAGTATAGTGATGAAAAAAATCAACCTTGCTACACTTGGAGAACAGGTAAAGATGGTTGTAAGACACTTTCTTTTTCTAAAGGTAAAGCAGGAATAATGATTAATATTTTCAATAACGAAAATAATGAACAAAAGAAAATGATGGCTGTTTATTCATTAGACGAATTTGAAACAATGATTTTCTTATTTAAACTAACATCAGGCCTTATTCCGTTAGCTCAACCATCATATTATTATTCTTTGTTGGAGGCTTTTAATCAATCTCAAGAAAAGAATACATTCAAATTGTCTGCATCTGATATGGATGAAAATGAACAACCTACTTTTAAAACAGCAACTAAAGTTTTATCTTTGGAAACTACCGGAAGCATCAAAAAAGTTGGTGAAGATATAAAGTTTGGGGTTAGGGATGTTGACACAGATGAAGAATATGAATTAACATTTACAGCTTCTAAGCAAAACGAATTAGAATGGTTTAAAGCATTTGGCAAATATGTAAAAGAAAACAAGGTTAAACAAATCAAAGCTAATGTAGTAGCTATTGGTACTAATTTAACTTTCTTAAACCTTGTTAAATAAAAACTTTACTTTTTTCTTAAAACGCTTTTAAAAACATAAAAAAGATTAGAGAAAAAGATAAAATTTACAACTTAATATTATAATTATATTCTTTAGTGATAATTCCCTCTTTAAGGGTATTATATAAAAATTTTTAGCAAAGGAAGTATTTAGTATGAACATTAAAGAAACATTTAACCTTAGCTCTTCTAATAGAGCCTATGTCGAGAAGAAATTATCTCGATATACTGACAATCTAAAAATTTCTAAAGAAAGGGACGAATTTATTTTATCAACAATAGTTTTAGAACAAAAAGTAGAAGTTAAAGCTGAAAACTTTATGCAAGCAGTTGAACTATTGAAAGATAAGTTAAAGGTATTTACAAACAAAAAGCAACATAAGTTACAATCAAAGAAACTTAAAGAAGCCTTTGCATCTAGTTTAAAAAGAAATAATTCAGATGACAAAACCGAAGAGGCAGATTTTGAATTAGAATTACAAACTGAAAATTAATTTTTTAAAGGCAAGCTTATATGCTTGTCTTTTTCTGTTTTTAAAACATTTTTTTCTAAGGGGGAATGGTAAAATGAAATTGATGACACAGTGTTATGATAAAAAGACAGATGATATTTATGCAAAATTACAAAAATATGTAAACGAAAGGAATAATACTTCGGCATATAAAAAAGAATTAGAAAAAATATATAGTGAAATTGAAAAAACTTGTTTCTTAGCTCAATATTGTATTGAAAATAATATTGAGATTGGACAATTATCTTTTAGTAGAAAAAAAGATTTTTTTCATAGAACGAATACAAAAAATTCTTTTGGTTTCTTTTTTAAAGATAATGAATGTAAAAAAATATTAGGTATTGGATATGGAAACAGTAAGATTTTTAATCCTGACATTTTTAAAGGATATACAGCAATTATTTCTCAAAACAACAATTACGAATTGTTTTCAAATGATGAAAATCAAATCACTAATTTAAAAAAATTCAAAAAAGATTTTATTATTTTTAGAAAACAATTTTATAGTTGTTTAAAAGAAATTAATTTATAAAAAATAGGAGTATATAATGATTAACAAGCAAAAGAGTAAAACAATTATATATAAAAATAAAAATTTCATATTTTATTTTGTTTTCTTTTTTATCGTTGCTATTTTTGCTTCTATTTTTTACATTAACGTAATCCAAGTAATTTCAGATACACCTGAACAAGATACCAAAAAACAATTTGAACAAATAAATTATTACTCTCATTCTTTAATATATAATGAAGAAATAAGCAGTAAAAAGATTTTTGAAGAATTACAAAAAATCCATCCTGAAATACTTTCTTTTTCAATTTTGAATGAAAGTTTAGAAGAAACATCAAGGATTGGAGATATTTCTTTTGATTACCATTTAATTAAAAATGAAACTAATTTAGGAAACTATCAAATTTTTACAAATGATGATAATTTTATATTAACTTCTGATGGAACAATAAAATATTCATTCAAAGAAATTTTTAAAATGTTTTTTGATCAAAATGATATTCATTCTGAATATTGGTATGTATTTTATTGTGAAGATAATTTAGTCGCTATGAAAGTTCAAAATATCGTTTCATCGTCTTTTTATTCTAAAACCAGAAATGATACAACTATTTTAGCTGTAACCTTCTTAGTGTTCTTAATAGTTTCAACAACATATTTTATCATTATTCAAACTAAAAACTCTAAAATAAGACAACTATTATATTATGATAACAAAATATATTGTCATAATTTTGATTATTTTGTTGAGTTTGGACAAAAATATTTGAATAAAAATTTAAAGTCAAAAAAAGATAATTTTGTTTATTCTATTATCAATATTAAAATAGAAAAATTCAAAAATTATGAAGCTTTAAATGGCTACGAAAAAGGTAAAGAATTATTAGAAGCTTTTAATGATACTGCAAAAAAATATGTATTCAAAAATGAAATTTTAGCATACAATGAAAAGTCTTCTTTCCTTTTACTATTAAAAACCGAAACATTAGAGCAAACAGAAGCTAGAACTTTTTCTATTATTAACGATTTTAAAAATCTATATTTTAATGAAAAAATCTTTCTTTCTGTTGGAGGATGCTTAGCTCTTAATTTAGGCGAAGATATAAGAGAACTTATATCAAATGCTTCTTTATCTAGAGTTAAAAATCTTGAATACTTTTTAAACACTAATAACACTAAAATAATATGCTGGTATTCTAATGAGATGCAAGATGAAGCTCAATGGGAAAGAATGATTGAAAATGATATGGATAAAGCTTTAGCTAATGGTGATTTTAAAGTTTATATTCAACCAAAATATCATCCGCTTACTCAAAAACTAGGTGGGGGAGAAGCTTTAATAAGATGGTTTCATCCAGAAGAAGGTATTATTTCACCTGGACGTTTTATTCCTATTTTTGAAAAGAATGGTTTTATTAATAAAATAGATGATTTTATGTTAACTCAAGTCTCTCAAATGCAAGCTCGTTGGTATAAAGCAAAATATCCTGTAGTTCCTATTTCAGTAAATGTTTCAAGAGTTCATTTTAATAACCCTGATTTAGCTAAACACATTGCTCAAATTGTAGATGAAAATGAATGTCCAAGAAAACTTATAGAGATAGAACTAACTGAAAGTGCATTCTTTGATAATAAAAAGCTTTTATTACAAACTGTATTAGAATTGAAAAAAATGGGCTTTATAATTTCGATGGATGATTTTGGTTCAGGTTATTCATCCCTTAATACTTTAAAAGAATTGCCTCTTGATATTATAAAAATGGATAAAGACTTTTTCACTAATGTAACAGATACTGAGCGCTCTAATGCCATCATATCTTCCACAATTAAATTAGCAAAAAAATTAAAAATGAAAACTGTAGCAGAAGGTATTGAATCTAAAACGCAAGTTGAATTTTTAGGTTATCAAGGCTGTGATTTAATTCAAGGCTTTGTATTTTCAGAACCAATTCCTGCTGAAGATTTTGCTAAGAAAGAGTATGAAAAAAATAAATAAACATAAATTTATTATAAAATAAAAGAAAATTGAGAAAGTATTAAGGGGGAATGTTTATGGCGTGGTTAGGAATTTTGATATTTGTTTTAGTATTAATTGTTATTATTACATTTGCAATTATTTTTTCTAATGATAAAAGAGGATTTAATTGGCCTCGTCAAAAAGAAAAAGATTTAAGCAAGATTTATGATATGAATCAAATATATCAATATAAGAAACACAAGTAAAAGAGTTTTAATGCTCTTTTTTATTTTAAACACCTAATTTAAGAAATATGCAGGAGGCAAAAAATGTTAAACACTTTTACTTTGAATACAAAAGAATTTGGAAAATTACATCTAACAAATGTTTTATTCAAATATGTATATCCTATATCTTTCATTTGCGTAGATAAATTTGATTGTCATTATTTATTTTTTGAAGCAATTGATGATAATGATTATTGTATGTGGAACGTTGTTAAAGTTACAAATGAGGAATATATTGCAATTTGTAACAAAAAACTTTCTATCCAAGAAGCATTTTATAATTCTCAAAAACCGTTCTTATTTTTATTTAAGTTAGATTATATAACTAATAAAATTACAGTTTCACTATTATCAAAATCAAAGCTTTCATATTTACCTGAAAAGCCTATTTATAAACAGGATGAAGATGAATACACTGATAATTATTGTAAAACTGAAATTAAGGAGATTGAAGAGATTACTGATAAAATTTTAGTAGAAAATGATAAATTTCATCAAAAACTTGTTAAATTTTCTAAAGGTCGTTATACCTATAATGAAGATAATATTCAAGAAGGTATTTCTTTAAAAAATATAAATAAGTGGTCACATACTGCTCGTGTTTTTTACGTAGTTGATGAAAATTTTGATGAAGGATTAGAAAGAGAACGTATCACTTCTCCTGATAATCCATACGATTTTACATACGGTGAATTCAAGAAAGTTTCTTTAAATGATATTATTGAAGATTTCTTAGTTTCAAATCCTAATGAAAAAGTTCAATGGATTATTCATAAAAGATATGAATAATAAGTTGTTTAAAACATAAAATTATTAAATATTTAATTTCAAAAAACACCTAATGAAAATTGTAAATAAAAAATCAAATTAAAAATAAAGGAGAATATTAAATATGGCAAAGAAACAAGAAAATACTAAGGGCTTAAGAAAGCATCACAATGAAAAGAGAGCTCCATACCAATATGGATCTAAGTGTATGGATTGGCAAATGGCTAATTGGAAGTCTACATACACAGTTGATGTTGACGGAACTAAGGTAACTAGAATAGCTACCCACTCAGCAATGAGATATCCAAATACACCAGACTCTGTCGCAAGACACATTGTTTCATTAAAGAAGAACGGTGTTAAGGATAAGGATATCGTAAGAGGCCCTTTCCCATTTTAATAAAAAATAATTAAGAGAACTTAATAGAGGTTCTCTTTTTTATTTTAAACACCTAATATATATAGAAAAAAATAAAGTTGTAAAAATGTAAGGTTTACAAAAAATAATGAGTTCACAACTGCTCTTTGTAAATATTAACATTCACAATCTGCTAAGGGTCAGCAGATTGTGATCATCATCAAACAATGATGATGATCGAGTTTCTTTTTTCCAAGAGATTATATAAAAGTAATCTCTTTTTTCAAAAAAAGAGGAAAGTAGGTATATTATATGAACCCTTTAATGAGTTTTATTTATGAACACGATAATTGGGAGGAACTTTTATCAAACCCACCTTATAACTTAATAGTTAAAAGAGATAGATGGATTCAAGATTATGTATTATTAAAATATAATGAAGATAAATCTGATTTTACTTTACCTGAAGTTAAATGTGCTAATGGTTTAATTTTTAAAGAAAGTAATCAAGAATTAGTTTGTCATCCTTTAAATAAGGCTTTTGCAATAAATAGTCCTTTTTCTGATATGAAAAAATTTAATTTTAAATCTGAAAGTTATATTCAAAAGAAAACAGAAGGTATTTTAATAAATACTTGGTATGCTGATGGTCGTTGGCGTTTATCTACTTCTGATGAAATTAATGCATTTCAAGCTATTGTTGATCCTAAGAAAAATGTTTTAAGCTATGGTTTATTATTTGAAAATACTTTAGAAAAGATGGGAATGTCTTGGGAACAATTTTGTCAAAAATTACACAAAAGATATACATTTATTTTTAAATTTTCGCCAGAAAAGGAACAAATTATTTTTGTCGGATTAAGAGATATTGCCTATCCTGGCAACTCTTGTAATGAATGGGCTATTAATAAATACATTTGGGTTAAAGATGGTATTGGCAGTGTTGTAAGAAAATTGAAAAATTATTTTCCTATTCCCAAAATGTATCCTTTTAGAAATTTTAATGAAATGAAAAAGGCAATTAATGTTTTTTCTAATGATGGAGAATATTATATTACTGATATTCGTTTTAATAGAATTAAAGTTACTAATCCAAGAGAAGCTTTAATTTATAGAATTAATTTAATTGATAAATTATTAGATAATCATTTATTAGAAATTATTTTAATGGATGAAGTTGCCACATTAATTAAAATTCGCCCAGAATATTTAAAAGAAGTTAAGTCCTTAGATTATATTTATAATTCTACTAAAAAGGATATTCTTAGTTTCATTGAAGAATACAATATTTCTAATTATGAAACAAGAGAAAAATTTGTTCAGGATGTTAAAAATAATGTTCCAGCAAAATATCAAGCATTCGTTTTATCACAAGAAAAAATTGATTATATGCTTGAACAAACAACTGTTGATCAGTGGCTAAAAATAATGGGTTTGAAAAAGTCTAGCTAAAAACTAGATTTTTTCTTTTCAACATAAATATATTGATATAAAATAATTATGGAGGAAAGAAAAATGGAAATAAATATATTAGATGGTTATACTAAAAATCTTGAATCTCAAATTAATAAAGCAATTGAGGTAATTCGTAAATGCTGTGGTCATAAAACTTCAGATGATTTAGATAGAATGAAAATAAACTTTTATTATAATTCAAGACTTACAAGTTCTTGGGGACGATGTACTCTTAACGCATTTATGCCTAACTTTGCTAAAATAGAATTTGCAAAGCAAGTTTATATCTTACCTAAAAAAAATCAAATAGAAG